>Ga0187864_10000116_pt1 | contig 90311 bp, 84 predicted proteins | sample June2016WEW_11_4_FD_132985 | JGI IMG/M metagenome (GOLD analysis project Ga0187864, IMG submission 132985) | Peatland microbial communities from SPRUCE experiment site at the Marcell Experimental Forest, Minnesota, USA - June2016WEW_11_40 | ecosystem: Environmental > Terrestrial > Soil >... | reverse complement strand
GACTCTGCCGACATGGTCTGCAATAAGGCCTCGTAAGCATTGGCCTGCGCCTGAATGTCTTGACTGCCCCCATTGACGCCCGCGGGGTCCTCGGCCGTCGTGGGCTGCGCCTCGTACCCCGCCTCGGTGAAGATGACGTTTTCGTTGCTCAATCCCGCCGACGTGCGCCAGTTGTTAATGGCCGTGGCTTCATTGCCCCAACTGCTCAGGAGCGACGACTCCGATGGATCGGGCTGACTCGCCAGCGGGAAATAGGCATCGATGCCGATGTAGTCCAACTGGTTCCACCAGGAAACATTGGTGTAGCCGCCTTTGCCGCTGCCATTGGTTGACCAGTTGGCGGCGTAGGTAAGCTTTTCACTGGTATCGCCCTGCGCGCTGTAGATGCCGCGAACTCCGCTGATCAGGCTCGTCCAATTCGACGAGTACTGCTCCATGTCGTTCAGCTCGCAGCCGACGCTGAACAGATTCACGCCGTTTTCCGCCCCAAGCGTGGCGTAATGATCGATAAACGTATTGTAATTGGTGAACCACGTGTTCACGTTGCCGGCAGATGGATTGATCATGCCTCGCCAGGTTCCGTTGTTCACATCCACCATCGGCTTGAGCAGGACGTTCATCCCCAAGTTGTGGATGTCATTGATGGCAGCGATGACCTGTGCGTCGCTCGAACTGTACCTGTTGTAATTGGGCGCGATGCTCGTCGAAGTGACGGACGACGTGAAATCCCAAACATTCAAAGCGACGGTGTTGACGCCCACGGCTTGCATGCTCATGACGGCCGAAGGATAGTCGAGCATCGCCCCGGTGCTGCCGCCGGAGGACGTAAAGTTCAGATAAGACATGCCGTCGTAAAGCGGTTGCGCGCCCGCTTCCGCCTGAAATGCGCAGCACACTCCCAGCGACAAGATCCATACAAAGTGTCTCATCGATTATCCTCCGCCGTATCTTGTTAATCCCGTGCCTCGTTTAATATATATGAATCCGGTGGTTTTCGCCAAGTAAAATCCGGGTGAATGACGCGAAAGAGAAAGGAAAACTGACCAGAATGGGCCTCAGAGCCCAGCAAAGCGTCGCATTGAAACCGCGTTTTCGTGAAGTCCTATCTCGTCTCGGCGTGGCGAAGGATCGGATGCCATGGCCTGATCGTACTCTGGAGGCGTGGAGACGGCGTTGGGAAATCGACGGCGAGAGCGTGGCCATCCCCGAAAAGGACTGCAGCTACGAGACTCGTTGTCACCTACACTGCGTGGAGGGGCATATCCGATGAACTTGAGCGGCTGTGGCTGCGTTGGCTGTCCTCGACTCTCCATGGGGGTGCTTTTGCGCACAAAGGATTCTTTCGATTTGCGAAACATCCCGCTACTCCTCGAGAACATTGACGACCACACGATTCGTTTTCACCAAGGAGAACTCCTCAAACAAGTTGTAATTCCCGGGCCTTTCGTGCTGGCCGCGGGCTGTCATCGAATTGTCTGATCCGCACGCTTCTGTTGGGAAATCTGGCGACGATAAGCGCATCGCACCGTTGAATTCCAAAATTTTCCCCTTGCAATCCGAATCAATGTTAGGTATTAGTTTGGGATCACGGGCGACATCGTGCCCCACTCCGCGCGCGGGGGCGAAGTTGGCTCGCGCTGCCTGGCCAAACTCTTCACGGAGACCCCGCCGTGTACTTGGACTTTATAGGCTCGATTTCTCAACTTTCTACTGCTCCCCCCTCTCGCGAAGCGCCACCCCCCTCCCCCCCCCCCGAAATGGGATATTTTGAGATAGAGTGTGATATTCCCCCAGCCTAAAACCACGACTACCCGGCCTAAAACCTCGCCCAGGTCCAATTCCGGGCCATCGTCCCCCTTCTGTACAAGCCCGCTTTGGCCTTATACGCTCTCCGGGACCAGTATTTCACCCGAGGAATTATGCAAACGATCATCAGCGGAAAGGCCTATGTGCTTGGCGACAATGTCGACACGGACCAGATCATTCCGGCCCAGTACCTGTCGTATAACCCCAGCATTCCCGAGGAACGGAAATACTTCGGCATGTATGCCATGAGCAGCGTGCCCGATGGCCAGGCGGGTTTGCCGGACGGGCACACGCGATTCGTCCGGCCCAACGAATTCAAGAGCGACTACCAGATCGTGATCGGCGGCAAGAATTTCGGTAGCGGATCGAGCCGCGAACACGCGCCGTTGGCGCTGGCCGAAGCGGGGTGCAAATGCGTGGTTGCCGAGTTCTACGCCCGGATTTTTTTCCGCAACAGCGTCAATGGCGGATACCTGATTCCGCTGGAATCCAAGGAGCGATTGGTCGACAAAATCCGCACCGGCGATGAACTGGAGGTTCATCTCGACCAGAGCGTGATCATCAACAAAACGCTCAACCAGCGTCACGATCTGCGGCCGCTGGGGGATGTGCTGCCGATCATCGAAGCCGGGGGGCTTTTCCCCTATGCCAAAAACGCCGGAATGCTCGAATAATCCCCGCCAGCGCGAGGCGCGCCAGCGCAAGGCGCGGCGCCGAATTGTCGGCGTCGTTATGGCTGTTGGTCTTGTTGGATTCTTGATCGCGCTGGCAACCCTTCACCATCACCGCCGATTTCACAGCGCGATGCAGAGAGTTTTCCATCTCAAAGATGGCAGGTTCTGTTACCAGCAGCATAACGCCGCCAACAATGATGATACCTGGTTCTGGCTTTGGGCCATGAATAGGAACGACTATTACCGGGACCGCGGACCGCTGAGAGACCGATTGCCAAGCGATACCGCCTGGGTTTCGTCGGGCGGAGATTCGATTGCCAAAGTCCAAGCCAAGCCGAACCCGGAGGAAGAGGAGGAAATTGACCAGGAGGCATCCGGCAAGGCTTCCGGGGAACAGCAAGAGCAGGTGATGGAAAATGAGAGCGATGAACCGGCGAGTGTTGACGAGGGCGGAAACGGCGCCGCGGGCGAAGATTCCGGAGGCGGCTCAGGCGGGGGCGATGAGGGCGGAGGCGGTGGCGATAACGGTGGCGGCGGCGGCGGAGACGACTAATGGAACTTGCCACAGAGTGTTGAGTGACCCTCTCGGTTGCCAAAAGTTCCCGCCGCGGTCATTAAACTTTTTTAGGCGTCCGCGTGCGCATCTGGCATTCCATGGCCAAACGTTGACAATAAGGGTTACAGGTTTGCATTCCAATGACTTTGCAAAACGTCATCGTGATTGATCATCCGGTGATCCAAACCAAGCTGACGGAGCTGCGCGATTACACGACGGACCATCGCAAGTTCCGGGCGCTGCTGTATGAGATCGCCTCGCTGATGGTGTACGAAGTGACGCGCGATTGGCCGACAACGCCCAGGCCGGTGCAGACTCCGCTGGAGCGCACCACCGGGCGAGTGCTGGCGCGGCGGGTCACGCTGGTGCCGATCCTTCGCGCGGGGCTGGGAATGGCGGAGGGGGTCCTGCGCCTGCTTCCCGACGCCCGGCTCGGGCATCTGGGCGTTTATCGCGATGAAAAGACCCTGGAGCCGGTTTCCTATTACCAAAAGCTCCCGCCCGACATCGCCTCCACCGAAGTGCTGCTGATCGATCCGATGCTGGCCACCGGCGGCAGCGCATCGGCGGCCGTCCAGTTCCTCAAGAAAGCCGGCGTCACCAGCATTCGATTTGTCTGTCTCGTCGCCGCCCCGGAGGGAATCACCTTGCTTCACCGGCACCACCCGGAAGTCCCCGTTTTCTGTGCGGCTATCGATCGCCAACTGAACGAGAAGGGGTTCATTCTGCCCGGATTGGGCGATGCGGGGGATCGTCTCTTTGGAACCTAAACCGCGGAATCTTTCACTCGCCGGCGTTATCCCAAATAGCGGTGTTCCAATTCCATCACGTCGCGATAGGGCACAATCCCCAGCATCTTGCCCTTCGGATCGATCACCGGAAGCGCTCTGTAGCCATATCGAGAGAACAACTCGATCGCTTCTTTCAACGTGCTCTCCGTGCTCAATGTGATGGCAGCGCCCTTCATCTTGTCTCTTATCAGCGTGTCATCCGAGCTGGTCAGCAGGTCTGTCGTATGGATGATGCCGAGCAGATGGTCGTCAGCATCCAAGACGTATAAGTATGCGACCGCGTTGCTTTCCTTGGCTTGCCGCAAACTCTCGCGGGCCTGCAATACGGTGGTGTCGGGCCTGAGCTTTACGAAGAGCGCGGTGGCATAGTCCGCAGCCCGCCATTCCTGCTTGTCCAGAATGGCGCGCACCTTCCGGGCCCTCACCGGATTGAGCAAACCGAAGAGGGCTTGAACGTCCGCATAAGGCAGCACCGCCAGAACGTCGGCAGCCTGTCCGGGAGTCATGGCGTCAATCAGATGGGCGGCCTTTTCCGGCGGCATTGCCGCGATGACTTCGCGCTGGGCCTTGGGATCAAGCTCCTCCAGAGCATCCGACGCAAAGCCGGCGTCCAACCAGTCGAAAATCGCGGTTCGCTGCTCGTCGCTCAACTGCTCCAGGATTCGAGCCACATCGACCGGCGGCATTTTGCCGAGTTGTTCCTTGACAACCTTGAGTCGAAGATCTCCGGCAAAGCTGCCGATCCCTTCGGGCAACGGCTCAACCAGGTTCCAGCCGACCAGGTCGTTCTCCAATCGGTCGGTGATGCTGGCGGTCAAGTTGGCCAGCCATTTCAGCCCGATCCGGCGCAGCAAGGCCCGGTGGCTCAGATCGACGCCGACGACGTACAGGTGGTCCATTTTCAGGGCGAGCATGACGTCGTACACAACCTCCACCTCGCGCCCCTCAAGATCGAGGACCTTTTTGTCAACGATGTAATCCTCAAGCAGCACCGCGGCCGGCGGGGCGTCTTCCGATCCGGTTTCGCTCTTGGGATCGAGGACCACGGCCGTGGGCGAGAGTTCCTCGACGTTTCGCCACGGCACGAACAATTGCGGACGCCCGAACGGCCGATGCACGCAAATATGCGTGACCTCGGCGACGACGCCCTTGTCAATAATCACCACGTCGGACAGCGTGCCGATCTTCTCGCCGCTTTTTAGCACGGGGCGCTTGATCAGATCGCTGAGGCGAAACAATTGCTCGGTGGAACTTCCATTGAGCGGGATCGTCGTGGTCATGAGAAACTCCGGCGTTATCCTTTGGCCACCATGATGAACTTAACGACCATCAAGGCGACCAGGAGCAGCAGGTAAATTCGCAGGCTCAGCAGGCAGAACTTCACCACGCGCGTCATCTCGATTTCCGGCTTGGCGTACTTCCGGTTGACTTCCCGAACCTGCGTTATGAGGCTTTGAATAATCGCGTTCATGTTCACACTCCTTTTGAATTCGAAAGTCGCTTACGAGCCAAACAACTTCGGGAAGATCGTACTCACGCCGTACATTGTCGAGGTAACGATGACGGTCACCACGATCGTGATGTTGGCGATGTTCTCCCAACGCGTGTTCACGTACTTGCCCATCGTCTTCTTGTCGTTCAGCAGAATGATGAGGAAGACCAGCGCGGCCGGCAGCAGCGTCGTTGCGATGACCTGGACGAACAGGGTGATCAGCACCAGCGGGGCGCGGGGGATCAGCACCACCGTCCCGGCCAGCAGCAGGTCGAAGAAATAGTACGCATAAAACCAGGGCGCTTCCTTGATCTTATGGTTGAGTGAATGCGCCCAGCCGAACACTTCGCCGAAGGCCCAGGAACTTGCCAGCGAGATGCAAACCGCCCCGAGCAGGCCCGCATCGAACAGGCCGATGGCAAAAGTCGTCCCGATGAATCTGCTGGTGGGCATGATCGCGATCGCCGCCTGGGCGGCAGAGTTTATCGGCTGTCCGTACAGCAAAGCGCCGCAAACGATGATCAGCACCACCGCCACCAAAACCGTCAGGAACGCCCCCATGGCCGTATCGACCTTCCCGAACTTGATGTCCTTTTCTTTCAGTCCCTTGTCCACCACCGAGCTTTGCTGGAAGAAGAGCATCCACGGCGCGATGGTCGTGCCGATATTGGCCATCAGCATGAAGAACAGCACATTGGTAAACCCACCCGGCGGCAGGTGCGGAATGAAGGCGCCGTAAAGGACGTCTTTGACCGATGGATGGACCATGAAAGCGGCTGGGACGTAGATACAGTTGATGACGCAGAAGACAAGCGTGATCTTCTCCCAGGTCCAATACCGCCCCGACACGATCATCGAGCCCATGACGATCCAGACGAGGACGACGGTGAGAATCGGCGGAAAGTGAAAAATGCTCATCGCCGCGGTCATGCCGATGTACTCGGTGATCATCGTGAGCCAGTCAGTCATGACCAGGTCCAGCAGAGAGAACCAGCCCCAAAATCGCCCGAAGGCGGAGAAAATGGCCTCGGCGTGGCCGCGCTTGGTGACCGCCCCGAGCCGGACCGTCATCTCCTGAACGTAGTACGCGACCGGCCCGAGCAGGATGAGGAACCAGAGCAGGTGCATGCCGTACTGAGCGCCGGTCGCCGTATAGGTGGTGATCCCGCCGGCGTCGTTGTCGGCGACCATGACGATGATGCCCGGTCCCGCGATGGCAAGGAAGATCCGCATCGCCTTGCTCGATCTTCGAAACCCGAAGAAAAACCTGGCGAGCGGGTTCATTCCGGAGTCCGGCGGCCCTTTGCTCCGCTCCATGACCGTCTGTCCTGCCTGCATGGGTGCTCCCAAGGAACGCAATATCTCCTGTGCATCAACCGCCCCGCGAATGATGCGAGATTTGGTCCTGCCGAAGTGATCGCGGTGAGTCGGGGACGCCGACAGACGCCGACGAAACGCAACGGCTATTTCAAATACGTCTTGAGCACGTCGATCAGTTCCTCCGCGGCCTCGCTCTGATCGGAGGTCGGGCTATGGCTCGTGTCCATGACGTGCTCACGGACATGGCCTTCGAGAACCTCGAACATCAGGCCCGAGATCGCCCCACGGCAGGCGGCGATCAAATGCAACACCGGCGTGCAACCCCGCTCCTCTTCCACGGCCTTGGCCAAACCGTCGATCTGGCCCTGAAGGCGACGAATCCGAGCCAGGAGCTTCGCCTTATTCCGTACCGTATGCGGCATGGCGGCATACTATATCCCCCCATGGTATTGTCAAACGCTTTTCGGCGGGATTTCATTGAATTATTTTTCGGCGAATTGCAGAAGCTGCGTGAAAGATTTCGCGGTTTAGTTTAGTCCCTACACTATTGGACAATGTTCGGACAAACCTTTTCCCCCGGCGATCTGGCGACCCTCGCACTGCTGGTCGTTCTGGTAAGTCTGCTGTCGATCGACAACGCACTGGTCCTGGGCGTGCTGGTTCAACGGCTCGCCCCGCCGCTGCGAGCCAAGGCGCTTTCATACGGGCTGATCGGGGGCATCCTGCTGCGTCTGGCGGCCACCGCCGCGGCGGCGATTTTGATCCGCTGGTCGATCATCGAGCTGCTCGGTGGAGCTTACCTTTCCTGGGTGTCGATTCGGTATTTCGTCGGCCGGCCGCGCAAGACATCGACAAACTCCCAGCCGGCGACTTCCGCCACCGCGCGGTTTTGGCCGACCATCATCGGCGTCGAACTGATGGATCTGGCTTTCGCGGCCGATTCGATCCTGGCGGCCGTGGCGCTGGTCGGCCCGGCGCCGCGGAATTCATCCGCGGAAATTCATCCCAAATTCTGGGTGATCGCCATTGGCGGAGCGCTCGGAATTGTCCTGATGCGATTCGCCGCCGCCGGTTTGGCCGGGCTCCTGGAACGATTTGGGCGCTTGCATCGAAGCGCGTACTTTTTGATCCTGCTCATCGGCTTGAAATTGATCGTCGATTGGGCGTTCAACGATGCGCATCATCCCCATCGCATCGATTTTCAAAACCCCGCTCGGATCGAAATGTGGATATTTTGGGGCTGCGCATTGATTTGTCTGGCCATCGGCCTGGCAAGGCCCAAAAGCTCGAACGAACCCAGCGGCATTTGATTTACGGGCGAAGCTCTTTTGGCAGATTCAGGAAGTCGGCGATCACCCAGTCGGGACGCTCGGCCGCCAGAGAATCGCGCGGGAATGTAGTCGTCATCGCCACGCATCGCGCGCCGGCGGCCTTGGCGGAGCGAATGCCGGAGATCGAATCCTCAATCACGACGCATTTGGCGATCGGGACTCCCAGCGCCGCGGCGGCCGTGAGATAACCTTCCGGGTCCGGCTTGCCCCGCTGCACGTCGGCAGCGGTGATGATGGCATCAAACGCTCTTTGCATTCCGACGCGCTTCAGGGCGAGTTGGGCGTTGGCGGGCACCGCGCTGGTCACCACCGCCCGCGGAATTCGGGCCGCCGCCAGAGCCGCCACGAACGCCCGAGCACCGGCAACCGCTGAGACGGGTTCGGTCTCCAGCAGACGATTGAAGTGCGCCTCCCGCTCGGCCGTCAGCGTCGCTACAACCTGTTCGTCCAGTTCAGCGCCGAGCCATGCCCGTATTGTTTCGCCCGCCCGTCGCCCGTTGGTCGCCAGCAATTCGGCGCGCGTGGGAACATATTCCCGCGCCCGGGCGAACTCGTCCCAGACGCGGTAGTGCAACGCCGTCGTGTCGATCACCACGCCATCCAGGTCGAACAGGACGGCAGAAAATGGATAGGCCGCGGATATCAGGGGGAAAGTAGCAATTCGATTCCGTCGTGCAAGGGGCCGTGGAGACGGCCAGCCCGCGGGGACGATGCTTCAACCTGGCGGGCCATCATTTCGCCAACTCGGTTGCTTCGCTTCGTCGCCAAAGGTACGATTTCGCTTTCGCGCTGAAAATCGCCGGGACCGTGAGTCAGCCTGGAGTTACGAAATGCGTTTGACCGAAATTCTCAAGCCCCAAAACATCCTTGTGCCGATGCAGGCCAAGACAAAAAATGAAGCAATCGGCGAGCTGGTTGCCCTGCTGGGCAAGAACGGTGAGATCCAGGATGCCAAGGCAGTTCTGGACGCCGTCCTGGAGCGGGAAACAACGCGGACGACGGGAATCGGCAACGGCCTGGCCATCCCGCACGGCAAATGCGGCGGAACGAATCAATTGGTGATGGCGATCGGCAAGCTGAATGCGCCGATCGATTTTCAATCCATCGACGGCCGACCGGTATCGCTGATCTGGCTGCTCACCTCGCCGCCGGACAAGACCGGGCCGCATATTCACGCCCTGGCCCGAATCAGCCGGCTGATGACCATCGACAAATTTCGCGTGGCGCTGGGGCAGGCGAAGACCGCCCAGGAAATCTACGACGTGATCGTGCAGCAGGAAAACGCGCTATAGGCCCCACAGAGTCTGGTTCAGGAAGCTATTTTTGGCCAGCCCAAGGCGCACCCGCCGGAGTTCCTCCCCTTGCAGTTCGCCGACGATCCGCATGAACTGGGAAATCGGATCACACCAGATCGAAGAGAGATGAAACCGGAATTTCAAGTCCGGGCAGAACGTTTCCGCCGCTCAGAATGGCATCGCCGGAAAGCTGCTGGACCTGATCCGGCGAGGTATACGCCCGAACGGAGCGCGTCGGCAGATCCACATACCAAACCAGTCGAACGCCGGCGGCGAAGTACTCGGCGAGCTTGATTTGCATTTCCTGAGGCGTATTGCTTTCGGATAAGACCTCGACGGCCAAGTCGGGCACCAAATCAGGAACAGGATCGCTGGGCACTCTGCGGCCCGGCAGGCGATCAAAGCTGACGAACGCCACATCTGGAATTCGAAGACGGTTGGACAAAATTCGAATCATGCCGGCTTCGCCGCTGACCAATCCAAGCTTGCGAGGCACAACAAAAACGGAAAGCAAATATGCAATGCGAATCGCCACCAGGGATTCTTCATAGCCCATCGTCTTCTGCACGAGCGTTCCATCAATCAATTCGCAAAGGCGATCTTCGTGATCGTCAAGGCGGATGACATCTTTCTCCGTGGCCGTTCCCGGTAGAGGATCGAAAACAATGCGATCAAAGGGAACTTTGCCAAGGGCATCCCACCAATCAGCGGCGGTGCGATAGCGCGCCGGGACGGAATACTTCACGGGATTGGCGATTGTTTGGCTCATCCGTTTCACGCTTATTATACCAACCCCAGTTGCGGGCTATGGCCGAGAAGCGACTGAATTCGCGTGGCAATATGGCCCGGCAGTTCCGAATCATTCGAAGACAAGCGGAATCTCAGGGGCAATCGCCTTTCCCGTAGAATCCACAAATCAGCGGCCGGTATCGACCAGGTCAGATTTCCGCGCAGGGGTCGAAGTTCAATTGCGGTGATTTCGCTTGCCGGCCAATGTTTCTGTCGCATCCGCCCCCAGCGGAGATAGGATAAGGAGAGACGGTCCTTGCTGGCCAGCAGGACGCGGGACACCCGTCCCCAGCGGCAAAAATCCCGCCAGGCGATGATCGCAGAAAACCACTCAAAGCAGGCCAACACTGCCGGCATCCAGATCACGAATAAGAAGGAGCGCCAAATCATGGCTTCGAAGCCGGGAGACACGTGCCTCAGGTTGCCGGTCATGTGCCAGATCAGGGCGGCAATCGTGATCGGCACAATCATCGACATGATCGCGACCGCGATGTGCAGACAAATGTTCAGCAGGTGGATCCAGGTGGGCGCTGCGGGGAAGAGGACACGGACAAAATCATGGCCCTCTTCCAACGTCAATTGCTCCGCGAGCCGGGGCTCAGGAGATGGGTGATCGAGAGTTGGAGCGTCCTGCGTCAATCGACGTGAAAACCCTCCAAATTAGTCCAAATTCATGCTCATCAGGAACTGGGCATTGCTCGGCACCTTCTCCAGCCGGCCTTTGAGCAGCTCCACCGATTCCACCGGGTTCATATCGCTGAGCACGCGACGGAGGCGATAGACCAATTCCAATTCCTTCGGATCGAGCAGCAGCTCTTCGCGACGCGTGCCGCTGGAGTTGATGTCGATCGCGGGATAAATGCGCTTGTCCACGAGCCGGCGATCGAGGTGCAACTCGGCGTTGCCGGTGCCCTTGAATTCCTCGAAAATCACCTCGTCCATTTTGCTGCCGGTGTCGATCAGGGCGGTGGCCAGAATCGTCAGGCTGCCGCCTTCCTCGATATTGCGGGCCGCGCCGAAGAACCGCTTGGGCTTTTGCAAGGCGTTGGCATCAACGCCGCCGGTGAGAATCTTGCCGCTGTGCGGGACTTCGGTGTTATACGCCCGGGCCAGGCGCGTGATGCTGTCGAGCAGCACCACCACGTCCTTGCCGAACTCCACGTAGCGCCGGGCCTTTTCGATGACCATCTCCGCGACCTGGACGTGGCGCGAAGCCGGCTCGTCGAACGTGCTGCTGACGACCTCGGCTTTGGTGTTGCGCTCCATGTCGGTCACTTCTTCCGGCCGCTCGTCGATCAGCAGGATGATCAGCACCACTTCGGGATGGTTCTTGGTGATGGCGTTGGCGATCTTTTGCAGCAGAACGGTCTTGCCCGTGCGCGGCGGAGCGACGATCAACATGCGCTGGCCCTTGCCGATGGGCGTCACCAAATCCACGATGCGCATGTTCAGGTCCTTGGGGTCGTGCTCGAGCATGAGCCGGCGATTGGGATGCAGGGGCGTAAGGTCCTCGAAATTGCTCGTATCGGTAATGCGTTCGGGGTCTTCGCCGTTGATCGCCTCCACGCGCAACAGCGCGAAATAGCGCTCCGATTCCTTGGGCGGACGAATCTGCCCCTGGACGACGTGCCCGTTGCGCAGGCCGAATCGGCGAATCTGGCTGGGGCTGATGTAGATGTCATCGGGGCAGGGGAGATAGTTGTATTCGGGGCTGCGGAGGAATCCGAAGCCGTCGGGAAGGATTTCCAAGACGCCTTCCCCGTACATCAGCCCGTTCTGACGGATGCGAGCGCGCAGGATCTGGAAGATCAGGTCCTGCTTCTTGAGTCCGATGAAATCGGCGATCCCCTCTTCCTTGGCGATCTCGTGCAGCTTGTGCACGTCCATCGCCTGGAGGTCTTTGATGAATAGCTTGCCGCCCTTGACCTGCTCGTACTTGGCATTGGTCTCGGCGTCGAAGTTGGCGACATCTTCGGAGACGGCGGGCTGGCCGTTGCCGCGACTGGCCGGCTCTTCGGGCCTGCGCTGCTCCTCGACGACTTCGGCGGGGGCATCCACCGCCACCGCGGTTTCGGCGGACTTGCTTTCGCGCACCTCAGGCTCGGAAGAGGAGGAATGATGCGAACCGCTGGGCCGCCGTGGACGGCCGCTGCTTGTCTTTGCCATGAAAGGCCTCCTGAAATGAAATCGTGCAGTCTTAATCCCGCAAGCCTCGCGTTCGTCCCCGACCGCCGTGGTCATGAGCCGTGGAAGCCATATCCCGATCGCACACCGTAAGGGAATTTGTTTAACACACGCGGACGACCGATCCAATCAACGGGAAGGTAGCACCTCAAACCGACGTTCTTAACACTTGGGGATCAATCAATCATACCCTCGGAAACAACCGAAGGTTCGAAGAAACTCTATTTCGCCATGAGTGCAAACCCAGTGAATCAATCCGCCCCAATCATAGCCCGCTCGCGTCAGGCTCACTCCGGCAATCGTCTAGCGAGAATTCGGAAAAACACTTCACTGACTTGGCCGCGGACATGTTCCGCATTGGCGGTGTTATCAACAATATAATCGGATATTTCCCGCTTCTTGTCCAGAGGCCATTGCGATTTTTCCCGGCGGCGTAGTTCGGCCTCGTCCCACTGCCTGGACCGCCCAACCCGCTCCAGACGCTGCTGAAAGGGCGCCTCGACGAACACAATCGCGTCGCATCCCACCCGCAGCCCGGCCTCAAACAGCAATGGCGTATCCCATATAAAGGCCAGTATTTGCGGATCATCGGCCGCTTCGGCCATGCGCTCTTGCCGAAGCTCGGCCACCTTGGGATGTAATAGCCCTTCCAGCCTCTGTTTCTGAACGGGGTCGCTGAACACAATATCCGCGATTTTCTTCCGATTCAACTCCCCCGGCTCGATAACCTCATCCCCCCACCACTGGCGCAGTTGTTGCACCACCGCAGGGTCCTGGTAGGCCTGACGAACCAGTTCGTCGGCGTCGATGACCAGGCAACCCATCTCGCCGAACATTCGGGCAACGGTGCTTTTGCCGCTACCGATGCCCCCGGTTATACCGATGATGGGCTTTCCGCGGAACACTAAATCCGGCTGTTGTTGTGCGGTTTCATCAGATCGATCATCAATCGACATACTATACCGCGGGTTGGCCATCCCGTGGGCTTTCCTCGTCAGGGCTTTAGGCCGGAAAAAAGTCACACCCTATCTCAGAATATCCCATTTAGGGGGGGAGGGGGGTGGCGCTGCGCGAGAGAGGGGAACAGTAGACAGTTGAACAGTAGAAAGAGGGGATTCTTGGGGCTTGGCTCGGCGGACATAAGAAATCTCTCCTTGGGTTACAGGACATTGCCAACCCAACGCGGCGAAACCACCTGAACATTACCCTAACATCAGTTTTGTTGCAAGGGGAAAATCTGGAGTTTTTTTGAACTGAAGAGAGCTGTGAAGGATTCTTCAGACACCAACCGCCTTTGAGTCGGCAAAGCGACGAAGCTGTTCGGAACCATCAGGAAACTGCTCGCCGACAATAAACCGCCTCAGAAGAGCTTCCGCGTCTCGACGCAATCGCTCCTCAAACTCGTGGCCGGACCAGATATCACAGTGAGCGATACCCTTTTTTTGCGCGTGATCCTTCACCTTGTCGCGCAGTTTTGCCGATACGCTGGAGGCGCACACGACGAGAACCGCGTCGGGCATTCCGCCAAGGGCACGAACTATCTTGTCCAGATCGCGCGTGATCTTCGTTGCGGTGGTCGTCTTCCGATTTACACATTGGATGCACAGTGATCCGCCCGTTGCCCTCTCGCCCCAAATGTCGCGGCCAAGGTCGCTGCCGCTTTGGCCGTACCATTCCAGTGCTCGCCATTTTTCGATTCGCAGGTGATACGCGAACACGAGCCGCTCGAACTGATGGCCACTAAAGTCCTCGAAGTGCACTGGCTGGACAGTTCGCGCGAGCTTACCGGCGGCGGGCTGCACCAGCGCCGCGCTTGCATTAAATTTCGCTAGCGCCTTCGCCCGCTCGCTGCGCATCAATGCGGCGAGATCGTTCGGTCTTGGCAGCTCCTTCGGCTCAATCCACGTTTTGAAGAATAGCGCCGATGCATTAGTAGAGTACAGGTAGCTCGGATCTCTCCTGCTGCGGTCTGCGACCTCTTTGCAGTTCTTCCACGCCTTCGAAGTGTGCGAGAAAGCGAGCGCTGCGATCCAGTGTGCCGAGTCACCAGTATAGTCGGCGCATTTGATCGGTTCATCCCTGTCCGCTTGGACTTTCGTCAGAAACTCGGAGACGGTCATTAATTCTGTGCTGAATAGGTCAAACTTCGCGTCGAGTTTTGCGATGGCGGCATCGACCTCCCGCTCGCGTCTTCGCCAAACATTCGGGTCATGCTGATCCGTCGCGATCTCCACGATCAGTTGAAGGACGTCACCATACTCTTTGACTGCCGCCTCATACTCGCTGAAGAACTTCTGCAACATTGGCTGGTCGACGGGGCGGGTAGCGTATTCTTTAAATCGCTTCTCGTACTCGTCTTCTGCGATCTGCTGACTGAAGAACAACACCTCTAATTCTTCTAGAGAAGTACGCGGCTCGCGGAGGCCAAAACGGAGCGCAAACTTGTCTGCACCAAAACGTGCGTGCAATGAGGCACAGAAGTTCCTGATTTTATCGCGCAAAGGAGCTTGCGCCGATGGCCCGGTTCTCACGCGCGCGAGGACCGCGTCGGCGGCCCTGAAGTCGGCTTCGGTCAGCTCTTCCGCGTCTCGCATATTCTCACGGGCATTATACGCGCTGGGTGCAGAGAGAGGAGATTGTCGGTCGTGCGGTGATCGAGAATGTCTCGCAGGTCGAACGCGTGGCATCCGAGCGAGATTAGAGGGACCGGCATATTCCGACGGCGTAAACAAGCTGTGTATCTACCCTGAAGTTATGGCGAAGGCTCGAACCGGCTAGAGATGTTTTCGAAGCCATCTATTCTTTTTTGCTTGACATATTCCTATATCGGAATATACTCGATTCATGGCTCGGGCGGCGACAACCTCCGATGTTTTCAACGCCATCGCCGAACCACGCCGGCGGGAGATTGTGGATCTGCTCGCCCTGGGGGCCGAGCGCGATGTGACTGAACTGGTGCTCAAGCTCGGTCTTCCGCAGCCGGCCGTTTCCAAGCACCTGGGTGTGCTGCGAAAGGTAGGTGTGGTTGCCGTTCACAAGGCCGGGCAACGCCGGTTGTATCGGCTGAACCCGCAGGAGCTAAAACCCGTGCACGACTGGATTCAAAATTTCGAGCGTTTCTGGACCGACCAACTGGCTAGCATCAAGGAAGCCGCCGAACTGAAAGCCAAACAAATTGCGGCGAACGATATCTCAGATTCGAAACACCAACCCCAATTAAAGGAGCAAAGTCATGGTCGCTGAAGAAATCAAATTCCTGAACATCGCCAAAGAAGTGCTGATAGCCGCCCCGGCGGACGTGGTCTTCCAAACCGTGCTGGAACCCCATGGCCCCATGAAGGAAATGAACATGAAGCTGGAACCGTGGCCCGGCGGGCGCTGGTTCCGCGACCTGGGCAACAACACCGGGCACCTGTGGGGTCATGTCCAGGTGATCAAACCGCCGAAACTGCTGGAACTGGTCGGCCCGACGATGATGTCCTACCCGGCGATCTCGCACATACAGTACCGCCTCACCGAACAGCCCGGCGGCACGCTGCTGAAATTCACTCACCGGGCCATGGGTCTGATCGCAGCCGACCTCGAGCTAGGTGTGACAAAAGGCTGGGGAGAAATGCTGGAGCAGATTCGCGCGGCCGCGGAGAGAAAGCGCGGTTAGAAGTGGTTTCAGAACCGTATCGTGACACGATTTGATTCAACACTGTTTTTTCAAAGGAGAGCACTGATGTCCATCGCACACGCCATGCTTGGTGAATTCGAACATGAGTCCGCAATCACCCGCAAATTCCTGGAGCGCATTCCACAGGACAAGCTGAGGTGGAAACCGCACGAGAAATCGCATACGGCCGGCGAACTGGGGTTGCACATCGCCAACGTGCCGGGGTCCGTGGTTCGGCTCGCACTGGTGGATGAGTCACCGCTGCCCGACTTTGCCGCGTTGTTCAAGCAACCCGCAACCGTGCAGGAGATTCTCAGCAGTCATGAAAAAAGCACCGAGACAGTGAGAGAGATTCTTCCCAAACTGGACGATGCCCGCTTGATGACCAACTGGTCCGCCATGCGCGATGGAAAGCCGATCATGACCATGCCCAAGGTGATGGTTCTGCGATCGATTATGCTGAACCACTGGATCCATCATCGCGGACAGCTGGGTGTGTATCTCAGGCTCGTTGGCGCAAAGGTTCCCTCCAGCTACGGCCCCAGCGGTGACGAGGGGTAAAGCCAGGGGGCGTGACGCTGAACGCATTCCGAGGCAACAGACAATTGAACAAAGGAAACCTATTTATGAAAGCAAAGGACGAAAGCGCGATCAAATTTCCAAAAATCGTGGACCAGGCCGAATGGCAGAAGGCGCGCGACGCGCTTCTGGTGAAGGAAAAAGCGGCAACGCGGGCGCGCGATGCGCTGGCTGCTGAGCGCCGACGGCTGCCGATGGTCAGGATCGATAAGGAATACGTCTTTGCCGGACCGAAGGGCAAAATGAGCCTGCTCGATTTATTCGAAGGCCGCCGCCAACTCATTCTGTATCATTTCATGTTCGCTCCCACGGTCGGGGGTTGGCCGGATGGGGGATGCATCGGCTGCTCCATGGTCGCCGACCAATTTGGCCACCTGGCGCATTTCCACGCCCGCGATACTTCCTTCTGCCTGGTCTCTCGCGCGCCTTTGGAGAATATTGAGAAACTCAAGAAGCGGATGGGATGGACATATCCCTGGTACTCCTCCGATGGCAGCGAATTCAACGAGGACTTTGGCCTCACCACCGACAAGCACGAGAAGTATGGCCTGAGCGTCTTCATCCACGACGACAAAGACGTCTATCGCACCTACCACACCAACGGCCGCGGGGTCGAGGGGCTGAACATCTGGACATTCCTTGACCTGACACCACTTGGCCGGCAGGAGGAATGGGAAGACTCCCCGGCCGGCGGGCCGCGAACCAAGGCGTTCGCCTGGTGGCGCCGCCACGATGAATACGGGAAGAAAGACTCGAAAGGACCACTGGGATGAGCAATTGTCCATTCTGCAATCTTGATCCGGCGCCTAACTCTGCGGGGGCAGACGGAGCGCAACCTGACTCGGGCGACGGCAAACGACCAACCGGTTTTCTTCGTCGCGCCTGGCGAAGCATTCAATGGCTCTTCCCCGCCACCGTCCTGGTGTTGATGCCGAAATGCCCGCTATGCGTGGCTGCCTATGTCGCAATGTTCACCGGTATAGGCGTTTCCGTTTCAACCGCGCGATGGATCCAAATTCTAATGCTGGTATTTTGTTTGACCTCGCTGGCATATCTCGCCGTCAGATTCTGGCGTAGGCGCTCCGGGGCGCGCGGATTTCCAGCGTCTTCCTCATCATGATCGCCTCGGGAAGTGAAACGCGGTTGTCGCGTGGAGTAATCCGGTCTTGCTCGAGGTGTGACGCCTTGATGGCGCTTATAGCCCCCCGGTCAATGACCGGGGGCTAAATGTTGTGTTGGGGGGACTGTGAATATCCGGAGCGGTTTGGTTCGGCGCCGAACACTAAATCGCGATTCTGGTTTCGCTGATCTCCACGGGATTCCCGGCCGGATCGCTGATCAGCAGATTGTCCTGCCCCGGCGTCAAACCGTAATGATGCACGAATTCGATTTTTGCCTCGTGTAGCCGCCCCATGAGTTCGCCGAGCGAATTCACCGCCAGCGCCAGCGGCCGGTAATCCTCCCTCGGCAAGGGACATTCCAGGACGGCGACCCGCAGGCGCAAATTCTCGGCCCGGTAGATGATCTCGTTCTCGGCCGAATCGCGCTCGAAATTGAGCAGGCCGACGTAAAATTCGTCCAATTCCCGTTCCAGCCCGGCGGCTGCCCAAAGCAGGCAGTCCTCCACGGCTATCAGCCGAACCGGGGGCGGTTCTTCGATCTTGGGTCGCCGATCGTCGCCAATCTCAATTGGGCTCGAAGATGCTTCAAGACGAATCTCTTCTGATGGCTCGCTCATGAAACTTCCCTTGGCAAAAGGCGAGACTATACCCAAGGCGAGGGCAAACAGTCACGAAAAATGCCGGCCGACGAGCAATAGGCCAACGATTTGCAATAACTCATTTGAAAGGTAGTGCTTGGAATTCTCCTGGGGAGCATTTATTTCACTTCCTGCCAGTTCTTCCCCCAGCCAACCTCCACCTTTACGGGCACCGCCAGTTTCATGGCACCGGTCATTTCCTCCCGGACCATGGCGGCCTCAGCCTCGACGCCATCAGCGGGGGTCTCGAAGACCAGTTCATCATGCACCTGCAAGAGCATCCGGCTGGGGCGGTTCTCACGCACAATCCTTCGATGGATGCGGTTCATGGCAATCTTGATCATGTCCGCGGCCGAGCCTTGCACGACGCTGTTGATCGCCATGCGTTCCCCGGCATTTCGAATGGACAGGACGCTGCTGCCGATTTCCGGGATCGGCCGCCGCCGGCCGAGGATCGTCTCGACATATCCCTGGGTCTGGGCTTTGATCACGCACTGGTCGAGGAATTGCCGGATCGCCGGGAATCGCCGGTGGTAGTCGTCGATTAATTTCTGGGCGGAAGGAACGGTCATTCCGTCGATTCGCCGGGCCAGGCCGTAAGCGGTGACGCCGTAAACGATGCCGAAGTTGATGATCTTGGCCTGCGCCCGCTGGTCGCGCGAGACTTCTTCCAGGGGGACGCCGAAAACCTCGGCGGCCACGGCGCTGTGAATGTCCTCATCGGCCTCAAACGCCCGCAAGAGGGCCGGCTCGCGCGTGAGGTCCGCCAGCACGCGCAGCTCGATCTGGCTGTAATCGGCGGTGAGGAGGACATTTTTTTGGCGATCGCCGGGCACGAACGCCAGGCGAATTCGCCGGCCTTCATCCGTGCGGATGGGGATGTTTTGCAGATTCGGATCGCTGCAGCTCAGCCGGCCCGTGCCGGCGCCGATTTGGTTGAAGCTGGCATGAATCCGGCGGGTGCGGGGATTCAGGAAATCCGTCAGGTTGTCGAGATAGGTGTTCTTCAGCTTCACCAGACTGCGATAGTCCAGAACGAGCCTGGGGCACTCGTGTTTATCAGCCAACTTTTCCAGAACTTCCACATCGGTGCTGTGGCCGGTCTTGGTCTGCTTGATGGGCTTGAGCCCCAGCCGGTTGAACAGCACTTCCTGAAGCTGCTTGGGCGAATCCGGATTGAATTCGACGCCGGCCGATGCGAAGATTTTTTTTCGCAGCTCTTCGATGCGGACGGCCAGCACCTGGCTCTGCTCCTTGAGGATGGCCGGATCGATGGCGATGCCGTTGGCTTCCATTTCCACCAGCACGTCGATCAGCGGCGTTTCGACCTCATCGCACAGTTTCTTCAGCGATGGAACCTGGGCCAGGCGGGGCTCGAACAGATTGGCCAGACGCAGGGCGACATCGGCGTCCTCCGATGCGTAGGCGGCGACGCGCGGCAAATCGACGTTCCGCATCGAAATCTGCTTGGCCCCTTTTCCGATCAGATCGCTCGTGGGAACCTTGCGAACGTTCAAAAAATCCAGGGCCAGGCGATCGATGCCGTATTGCATCCGGCTGGAATCCAGGACAAAAGCGGCGATCATCGTATCCAGCGACACGCCGCGGACTTCGACCCCCAGTTGCCGCATGACCAGCAGATCGTATTTCAGATTGTGGCCGACTTTTTTGATTCGCCCGTTTTCAAGGATCGGCTTCAGCCGCGCGACGGTTTGCTCGCGATCGAGGAATTGCGAATCCTGCGGCCCGGAAACCGCGACGTACCAGCCGGTTTGCGGCCCCCAACTGAAGCTCATGCCGACCAGCGAGGATGACATCGCGCCCAGGGCGTCGGTTTCGGTGTCGAAGGCAAAGCGATCCTGCTTCTTCAACTCGGCCAGAAAAGCCTGAAATTGCCCGGGCGTTTGAACGAGCCGGTAATCGCAATCCGCACAGGTTTGAACGGGCAATTGCGGCTGGGCGGGCGCGACGGTTTCCCGCATCGAGCCGAACAAACCCATTTCCGGCGCCGCCGCCTTCTTGACGCTCGGCGCCGGCGCGGCCGCGGCCGCTTCGTCATTCTCGCCCAGACGCTTCAGCAGGACGCTGAATCCCAGCTCCTCGAGGTGCGGCCGAAGAGCATCCGCATTCAACCCGTTGAACGCGCATTTTTCCGGATCGAATTCGATCTCAACATCGTCTTTCAGGGTCACGAGCTTTCGCGCGATGGGCAGGCGGTCGGCATATTTCTGGAAATTCTCCTTCAATTTGGGCGTGAGCTTATCCACGTTTTGCAGGACGCCTTCGACGCTGCCGTAGGCAGCAATCAGCTTGGCCGCGGTCTTTTCACCCACGCCGGGAATCCCCTGCACATTGTCCACCGAATCGCCCATCAGCGTCTGCACGTCGATCGCCTGCTCCGGCGAATATCCGAATTTGGCTTGCATCCCCTGCCGATCCAGAAAATCGTCCGCCTGCATGTCGTACGTCTTGGTGGAATCGTTGATGAGTTGGCGGAGGTCTTTGTCCTTTGAGACCAGGACCGTCTCAAAGCCTTGATCGCCGAGGCGGCGAACCATCGTCGCGATCAGATCGTCCGCCTCGAAGCCCCGCTTGGAGAAAATCGGGATGCCCAGATCGCGGACGATGTCGAGAATCCGCTCTTCCTGCGGAAAAAAGTCATCCGGCGGCGACTCGCGATTGGCCTTGTACTCCGGAAAGATTTCCTTGCGGAACACGAATTCGTCGCCCGTATCGATCACCATCGCCAGGTAATTCGGCTTGCGGTTTTCCACGAGGTTCAGCAGCCATTGGGTGAAGACGTATGTCGCCTTCGTGGGCTCGCCGCCGGGACTGGACAGATCGCGAAACGGCGCGAAGTATGCCCGATAAATCTGGGCATGGCCGTCGATGATGTAAAACGTTTTTCGTTCCGGCACGGTGTTTGGGTAATGGTAGGAGAATCCGAGGCGATCGTCCAAGCGTAGCGGCGCTCACGACGTTGGACCGGCCGTATGATAGGATTACGCCAGAATGCGAAAGACTCACTGGCGAAGCCGAATTTCCATTGACCGGCGAATCCACCACGGCGACCCTTGCATCAAGGGCACTCGCGTTCCGGTGAGCGTCGTTGTCGGTAGCTTGGCGGAAGGCAGCACAATTTCCGAAGTTCTCCGCGAATACCCGTCTCTCCGGCGCGAGGACATCCGCGCCGCGTTGCGATTCGCCGCCGAGGCCGTAAGCGGATTTGATTTTCTCCCCCTCGCCGCGAAGAGGTGACATTGGCCGCTGAAGACCGGCCGGTTCACTTTCGGAATTGGGCCGGGCGGTCCTCCGGCCGATTCTTTTTGCCTGGTTCTTTGGGCAGACCCGTTCGCGGTTTTTCCGGGACGACACGCCCCGGCTCTGTTGGCTATCATCCATCGCCAAAGCATGCGCGTTCAGCATCTACATAAGGTTTTCGACGCCAACCTCGTCGCCATCGAAGATCTCACCGTCGAGATTCATCCAGGCGAATTCGTGGCCATCCTTGGGCCGTCGGGGTGCGGGAAATCAACTCTTTTGAGAATCATCGCGCAACTGGATCAGCCGACTTCGGGCTCCGTGGAATTGGCCGAGGGAAAGATCGCGTATGTGTTTCAGGATGCCCATCTGCTTCCGTGGCGAAACGTATTGCGGAACGTCGCGCTGCCGCTGGAGCTGATGGGCGTGCCACGGGCCGAACGGCTGGCGGCGGCGACCGAGTCGCTGCGGCAAGTCGGATTGGCCGATGCAATCAAGCGATATCCTGCACAGCTCTCCGGCGGAATGAAGATGCGCGTCTCGCTGGCGCGGGCGCTGGTGACCCAACCGAAGCTCCTGCTGCTCGATGAGCCGTTCGCGGCGCTCGACGAAATCACCCGGCAAAAGCTCGATGAGCAGTTGCGCGAACTTTGGCTGCGTCATCGGATGACCGTCGTGTTCGTGACGCATTCAACCGCGGAGGCGACCTTCCTGGCGGATCGCGCGGTTGTGTTGTCGAGCCGCCCGGCGCGCGTCGTGGAGGATTTGGCCATCGACTTGCCGGCCAAGCGAGAGGCGCCCTTGCGGTCAGAAGCGGCGTTTGCGGCGATGACGCGACTGATTTACGGCGCACTGGAGCGAGGCGGGGCATGAAATCAGCCCGCAGGATTGCCGGCTCGCTGTTGCCGCCCGTTCTCGTGCTGATCGGCGCGGCCGTTGCAATGGACATCGCGGCGCGGATGCTGCAAGAGCCGTTTATGCTTCCCCGGCCGCAAGCGGTGCTGAGGGTGATGGTGGATCGCCGGGCGGAACTGGCCTCTTCGCTGTGGACGACCGCGGAGGCGGCGCTGATCGGATTTTTCGCCAGTGCGGTGGCCGGGGCCGCGGTGGCGATGGCGCTGGCCGCATCGCCGCTGGCGCGGCGGGCGTTTTATCCCTACACGGTATTTTTCCAGACCGTGCCGATCGTCGCGATCGCGCCGCTGCTGGTCATCTGGTGCGGTCCCGGCATCCCGGCGGTGGCGCTGTCGGCATTCATCGTCTCGGTTTTTCCGGTCATCGCCAACACGCTCAGCGGACTGCTTTCGACCGATCCGGCGCTGGAGGATTTGTTCCGGCTGTACGCCGCGAGCCGCTGGTCACGGCTGTGGAAACTGAAGCTGCCGTCGGCGCTGCCGAACATTTTCACGGGCTTGCGCGTCGCCGGCGGACTGGCGGTGATCGGCGCGGTGGTGGGCGAATTTCTCGTCGGGCTGTTCGGCCCGGGCGAGGGGCTGGGCGTTCGCATCGTATCGGCAAAGAAGACCGGCCATACCGACGAGGTTTTCGCGGCCGTTTTGATCGCATCGTTGCTGGGTCTGGCGTTGTTTGCCGCGATCAATCTGGCGGCTAAACTGCTGTTGCGGCACTGGCATGCATCGGAGCAGACTTAGCCATGTTCGGTCGAATCGCGATTTGTTTATTGTCCTGCATCACGCTGATCGGCGGATGCGCGAAAAGCGACAGCGACCATTCGCCCATTCAATTGACGCTGGACTGGAAGCCCGAGCCGGAATTCGGCGGCTTCTACGCGGCCCAGCAGCATGGGGCATTCACCAGACATGCCCTGGACGTGAAGATCCAGGCGGCCGGTGAAGGCGCCGACACCTGGCAACTCGTCGCCACCGGCAGGACCGAGTTCGCCACTTCCTCGGCGGACCAGGTTTTGATCGCCCGCAAGCAGAACGCGGATGTCATCGCCATCTTCGCGGTGTATCAAACCTTCCCGCAGGGAATCATGGTCCATCGATCGCGCGGGTTTGGTTCGATCAAGGACGTGTTCACGCACGACGGCGTTCTGCTGGCCGAGAACAATTCCTGGCTGCAATTTCTGCAAAAGAAGTTCGCTCCGGTTCAGGTGAAGACGACGGGCTATGGCGGCGGAATCGCCGAGTTCCTGGCTAAGAAGGACTATTCGCAGCAATGCTTCGTGACGTCCGAGCCGATCCTGGCTCGGCATCAGGGGGGTGATCCGCAGACGTTCCTGATCGCGGCGGAGGGGTTTAATCCGTACACAACGGTGGTCATCTGCAAGGGTGAGCTATGGAAGACGCATCCCGAGGAGGTGAAATCGATGGCGGAGGCGTGCCGGGAGGGGTGGCGGGATTATTTGGACCATCCCGACCCGGTCAACAAGGTCATGCACGATTTGAATCCAGACATGGATTTGCAAACATTTGGCGAGGCGGCCGCGGCCCAGAAGCCGCTGATCGAAACCGACCAGACCCGCAGCGCAGGCCTGGGAACCATGACGTCCGATCGCTGGAAGACGCTGTCCGGGCAACTCGTGGATTTGGGGGTGATAGACCCTTCGGGCGATCCGCAGGGGTGCTTCGTCAATCCGTAGCGGCCAAGCCCTGTGATCTCAAACCGACCCAGGCGGCAGGACATAAACTTCTTGACCTGACGGCCGATCATTCGTTAAAATTGCCGTCTGGCCCATGCGGACGGCGGAAAATCCTACCTGCCCGTAGGGCCGGTTGAACTCCCGGGCCGGCTCATAAGCTTCACCCCCGTCGCCGTTGATATGATTGGAGGTTCTGTATGCCAGCCGTTGGCCCCCAAGGCTCTCGCGGTGGATTGATTACCGCGGTAGTCATCTTCACGATCCTTTTCGTGACGGCGACGATCTTCGCCATCTATTTCGGCGTGGATGACAGCAAGAGAGCCGAGCAATACACGATGCAGTTGAAACGAACACAAGATATCTATTCATCGCAGGACCTGGTCAGCGCTCGCTACACGCAGATCAGCAAGAACCGCAAGCCGGGCCAGACGATTTTGCAGGCTGCATTTCAGGATTCCCAGGATTTGGCGGAGTTGGTAAACGGCAAATCGGCCGCCAGCGCGATGCAGCCGAGCGCCGCGGCGGATCAGGCTCGCAAGGCATTGACGGATGCCGCTGCTCGGGTGCCGCCATTGAACCTTACCACCAGCATGAGCCTCGTGGACGCGATCAACAAACTGGCGAACTTTGCCGCGGAACAGCAGTACACGAGCACCTCGCTTCGATTGGAGCAACAGCGGGCGGCGGGAGATGCCGCCAACCAAATCAAACTCGCCCAGCAATTGACCCAGAAGGCTGAGGACGATCTCGCCCAAGCCAACAAAATCAAGCAGGATGCCTTGGATCGGGCCCAAAAAGCGGAAAACGATGCGGTGCTCAGGATCAGGGAAATGTCGCTGGCCATGGACGGGGAGCGCAAGGATCATAACGCCGAACTTCAAAAGGCTCAGCAGATGGTGGAGGCAAAGGACCGGGAACTGGATCAGGAAAAAAGGCTGGCGACCGCGCTGGGCGACAAGGTGGCCGGAAGGCGCATGTCGGTGGTCGATCCCCTGTTGCGGCAGCCGGACGGGATGATCTCATCCGTGGCCTCCGACGATGTCGTTTACATCAATCTGGGGATGGGAGACCATCTTGTGCCGGGGATGACTTTCGAGGTTTACAACCACCGTGAAGGGATTCCTAAGCAGGATGATCTCATGAGCGAGATCAACATGCCGATTGGCGAAGCTTCGATCGAGGTGGAACGCGTGTACGCCTCGGACAGCCAGTGCCGGGTGCTCAAAATGGAAGTCGGCCAGCATATCAATGAAGGAGACCTGATCGCCAACTTGGTTTATGACCGGAATACGAAGTACAACTTCGTGATCTACGGCAACTTCGACCTGGGGCAGACCGGACAGGCGAAGAGCGCCGACGGGCAAAAGATTGCCGCCCTGGTGACGGAATGGGGTGGGCACGTTCAGAAGGAGATCAATGTGGACACCGATTTTGTCGTGATGGGGAAAGTGCCGGTGGTCGGGACATTCACGGATGAAGAGTTGCAAGACCCCTTGAACCGGCGCCTGCAGGACGATCAAAAAGCTGAGCTCCAGGCGTACGAGACCGAGTTGGAAAAGGCCAAGGGATTATCCATTCCCTTCATGAACCAGAATCGGTTTTTGTACTTCTGCGGATATTACGACAACGCGCAAAGATAGCGCGCATTGAACCCTGGCGGAGCAAGGCCCACGGATCGCGATCCCGTGGGCTTTCTAATTTGATGCGCTGGCTGGGCTTGGTTCAGGTCCGACAATCTCCCTTAAAAGGCGCATCGGCAAGTTCTCACGTGGCGTTTGGGAATGGACGATGTTACCGTTGACCGCAGGGATCGGACGGATAGTATGCCCCGGACGAGAAAACACCCTAGGTTTTCTCGGACGCTGCTGTTGTTCCGCGGGAATCCGCCAAAATGAATCTGACAGCTCCTTCAATGCAGGCCGAACCACCGCTGATTGACCGACCACCAGACTCCCCAGCACCCTTGGCGCCATCGGAGCCGACGGACACTCCGGAATTCGAGATTCGAGCCCACCGCGGCTGGGTCGCGATCGATTTTCAAGAATTGATGCACTATCGCGAGCTTCTGTATTTCTTCGCCTGGCGCGACGTGAAGGTGCGGTACAAGCAGACCATGCTCGGGGCCGCCTGGGCCATCATTCAGCCGGTCCTCAACGTCATCATTCAAACGGTGATTTTCGGGACCGTGGCGGGATTCGCCAGCAAGCTGCCGGCGGAACTGAGGGCACGGCACATTCCCTATTCGCTGTTCAACTACGCGGGAATCTTGCCGTGGATGCTGTTCGCCACGGGCTGCACCGGGGGCGGCACGTCGCTGATGAACCAGCAAAACCTGCTGACGAAAATCTATTTCCCACGCCTTTTCGTGCCCACCGCCGTGGTCGGAGCGGCCCTGGTGGACATGGCCATATCCTTCTCCGTGTTTTTCGTGCTGATGGCGTGTTATGGCGTGGTCCCGTCATGGACGGTCATTTTCATTCCGCTGCTGGTTCTGCTGACGGCGATGGCCGCGTCGGGAATGGCCTATTTGTTCTCGTCGCTGACGGTGACCTATCGGGACTTTCGATTTCTGCTGCCGTTCATGGTTTCGACCTGGCAGTTCTGCAGCCCCGTGGGATACCCGCTCGATCCCCGTCGCCAGTGGATTCGCTGGCTGCTGCGGGTCAACCCGATGTACGGCATCATCAACGCCTACCGCTCGGCGCTGCTGGGGCAACATTGGGATTTCCCGGCGCTGGCGATGTCCATCGCGGAAGTTGCCGGCATCCTGCTCTTCGGAATGTATTACTTCAAAAAGACCGAGCGTCGATTCGCGGACCTCGCCTAGCAACAGCCATGACCCCCGCAATTACCATCGACGGCATCAGCAAGTGTTATCAGCTCGGACTCAGGGCTGAGAAGTATCTGACGCTGCGCGACACGATCATGGCGGCGATCAAGGCGCCGCTGCGGCGCATGGCGGGACTCGCCGGCAGGGGGCCGGAACAAGGCCAATTCTGGGCCTTGAAGGACGTGTCATTCGACGTGAAGCGCGGCGAGGTGATCGGAATCATCGGCCGCAACGGGGCGGGAAAATCAACCCTCCTGAAAATCCTCAGCCGGATCACCGAGCCGACGGAAGGACGCGCCCGGCTCAGAGGCCGCGTCTCGTCCCTCCTGGAGGTGGGAACCGGATTTCATCCGGAGCTGACCGGACGTGAAAACATCTATCTCAACGGCGCGATCCTCGGCATGCGCAAGGCGGAAATCGACCGAAAGTTCGACGAAATCGTCGCCTTCGCCGAGACCGAACAATTCCTCGATACCCCCGTCAAGCGCTATTCCAGCGGGATGCACGTTCGGCTGGCATTCGCGGTGGCGGCGCACCTGGAGCCGGAAATCCTCATCATCGATGAGGTCCTGGCGGTCGGTGACCAGGAATTCCAGAAAAAATGCCTTGGGCGGATTCAGCAGATCGCCGAAGGCGACGGGCGCACCGTGCTGTTCGTCAGCCACAACATGAACTCGGTCAATCGGCTGTGCGATCGGGCGGTTTACCTCCGCAACGGGCGGTTGGTGTCAATCGGTCCGACGGCGGATGTGGTGACGGAGTATATGAACTCCGCCATGGAGACGCAGGAGGTGGACCTGCTGGCGCGGCCGCGGTTCAGGGGGCTGGCGCCGTCAATCGCGGGTTTCACCTGCTCGCCGGCGCGAAACGCCCAACACGTCGCCTCGGGCGCGCCGGTGGTTTTCCGGCTGGACCTGAACGTCACCGAGCCGATCCGCAACGCCTCCGTCACCGTGATGTTCAGCAACGATCAGGGCTATCGCATCCTGGGCATCAGCTCGCGCTGTGAAGGAGAGCTGTCGACGCTCGCTATTGGAAAACAGTCCGTCTGCTGCGAGGTGGAGAAGCTTCCGCTGGCGGCGGGACGGTATATCGTGGACCTTGAAATCTTCAGCGGCAGCAAGGTGGCGGACTACATCCAACACGCGACCGTGATCGACGTGCAGTTCGGCGATTACTTCGGCAATGGGCGGACGCTGTTCTCCTTCGAGGGTTCGGTCCTGACGCGCTCGCGCTGGACTTTTCAATAGGCTTATGCATGTCGGCTCCATCACCCCAAATCTCCGTTCTCATGCCGGTGGGGGCGGAACGGTCCTATCTGGCAATGGCGGCGCGCAGCGTGCTGGAGCAATCGTTGGGCGATCTGGAATTGATGGTCATTGATGACGCCGACGGGTTTGACGAATGCGCGCGGCTGACGGGAGCCGCGGCAGACTCGCGCGTGCGCGTCATTTCGAATCGGACCGGGCCGGGACTGGCCAATGCCCTCAACGTCGCCCTGGAGAATTGCCGGGGGAAGATCGTCTGTCTGTGCGATGCCGACGATCTGTATCCGGCCGATCGATTGGCGCGACAGGCGCGTTTTTTGGGGGAGCATCCGGAATACGGCGCCATGGCCGGCGGTATGGAGACGCTGACGCCCAAAGGCACGAGCATCGCCTGGCTGCACGGCGAGGCGTCCGACGGAGAGATCACCGCGGAATTGCGGAACGCCATCACGCGCACGAGCCTTTGCACGTACGCGACGCGGCGGGAGACGTTCCTGGCCAACGCCCCCTTCCGCAATTTCTTTGTGACCTCCCCGGACATCGACTTTCAACTGCGGCTGGGCGAGCGATGCCGGGTCTGGTTTGATCCCGCAATCGTCTATCGCTGGCGGCTGCACGACACGTCCATGACGCACACGCAGACCAACAACCGGCGAGCCTTTTATGAGGCGACCGCGAAGGAATTTCAGAAGCAGAGGCGGGCGCGGGGATACGATGATCTGGAAAAGGGAAATCCACCGACGCCGCCCGCCGGGGATTCCGCCGGTTCGGCCTTGGAGACACGCCAACAGACCCAGCAGATGCTGATGGGCGCTAGCTGGCGCGAGCATCGGGCGGGTCGCAAGCAGAAAGCGATCGACCTGGGATTCCGCGCCGCTCTGGCGCGTCCCACGAGTTTGGGCGCGTGGAAGAGCGTGGCCTTGCTGGTATTGAAAAGAGCGGGGAAACAGGACGCGGCGGTGAAGTAAGCCTCTGCCGCGCCGGCCGTATTCCAAGCCATGAAGATCAACTTTGTTGTAACCAACGCGAGCATGTCCGGCGGGACGCGCGTGATCGTCACGCAGGCCCGGGAGTTGATGGCGCGCGGGCACGAAGTGCGGGCCTTCTCCACCCCGCCGAAGCCGCCGGGGTTTCGCAAGACCCTCTCCTCGCTGCTGCATGGAAGAAGTTGGCCGAAAATCTGGGGGCCGGGAGAATCATTTTTCGACGGCAGCGGCGTTGCGCATACTACAATCCCCAAATTCCGCCCCATTGACAATCATGATCTGCCCGATGCCGACGTCGTCGTCGCAACCTGGTGGGAAACGGCCCAATGGGTTTGGCGGCTCGCCCCGTCCAAGGGCGCCAAGGCATTCTTCATCCAGCATTATGAAATTTGGGGCGGCTATCCCAAACGCGTGGACGCCGCCTGGCGCTTGCCGCTGCACAAAATCGTCATCTCGAAGTGGCTGGCGGAACTGGCTCGGGACAAGTTCGGCGATGCGGACGTTTCCCATGTGCCCAACAGCGTGGACATGAAGCTGTTCAACGCCCCACCCCGCGGCCGACAAAAGCGCCCGACGGTAGGATTGCTCTATAACCGCCTCTGGTTCAAAGGCTGCGAGGTGGCTTTGAAGGCCATCGAGATCGCCCTGCGGCAAATTCCGGATTTGCAGCTCATCGCCTTCGGACAGGACCCGCTCCGCAAATGGTTGCCATTGCCTCCGGGTGCGCAATATTTGATCAAGCCCAGCCAGGATTCGATCAAGGACATTTATGCCCAATGCGATGTCTGGCTATGCGGAAGCCGAGCGGAGGGCTTTCATCTCCCGCCGTTGGAAGCGATGGCCTGCCGCTGCCCGGTCGTTTCAACGCGGGTGGGCGGACCGCTCGACACCATCGAAGACGGAAAAAACGGCTTTCTGGTCAACGTGGAAGATCCCGACGCTCTGGCAGAGCGGCTGGTCCACGTGCTCAAATTATCGGACCCACAGTGGCAAGCCATGTCCGATGCCGCGTATGCTACCGCGTGCCGATATAGTTGGCAGGACGCCGCCGGCTTAATGGAAAGGGCGCTCCAGACGGCGATCGATCGGTCAAAGAACGCCCGGCGCATCGGCGGCTAAAGCCCCGGGTCCGTCGGCCGTTCGGGATTGAGTGGTTTCCATGTTCGCAATGCGCGGCAATATCTTCGTCCCCATCGCCCTGTTCGGGTATATCCCGTTCTGCTTCTTCCTTTTTTCCATCCTGCCGCCCCGCAAGGCCGTCATCTACAACTTCATCTTCGCCTGGCTCTTTCTCCCCATGTCCGACCTGCCGCTGCATGGCCTCACCGATTACAACAAAATGTCGGCGGCGTGCGTTGGCGTGCTCGTCGGGGCGTTCGTTTTCGATGTGGACACAATCCTCGCCTTTCGCCCCTCGATCTGGGACATCCCCATGTTCGTCTTTTGCACCTGCCCGTTCATCTCATCCTACTACAACAATCTTGGGCCTTACGACGGCCTCTCCGCCATCGCCTACCAAACCACAAGCTGGGGATTGCCCTACTTCATCGGAAGGATCTACTTCAACGACCTCAAGGCGCTGCGCGACCTGGCATGCGGGATCATCCTCGGCGGGCTGCTCTACGTTCCGCTCGTCTGGTACGAAATCCGCATGAGCCCGCAACTTCACCGAATCGTTTATGGCTACACGCAATTTGACTTCGCCCAATCCAAGCGATACGGCGGATGGAGGCCCATGGTCTTCATGCAGCACGGCCTTGCCGTGTCGATGTGGATGTCAACCGCCGCGATGACCGCCTTTTGGCTTTGGTGGTCCAAAGCCATCGACCGGGTCATGGGAATTAAAATGCGCTGGGTCGCCCTGGTCCTGGTCGGAACAGCCGCGGCGACCCATTCCGTCGGAGCGATCGCGCTCATGGGCATCGCGCTCATCGTGCTCTGGCTCACGCGCGTCACCCGCTTGAGCATCTGGGTCATTCTCCTGACGCTCGGGCCTCCGACCTGGATTTTTGTCCGCACGGCGGACCTCTGGACGGGAAGAGATTTGGTGGAGTTTCTCAGCCAGCGCGACCCGCGGTCGGCAGAATCGCTGGCGATAAGACTCAGAAGCGAACGCGTCCTGGCGGATCGCGCCTTGGAGCAGCCCATCTACGGCTGGACCGGCTGGCACCTCTATGACAAAAACAAGGAGGCGGGAGAGCATGGCGTGCCGGACCAGATGTGGATCGTCGTGTTCGGAAAAAATGGACTGATCGGCCTCATTTCCATGACCGTCGCCCTGGTGATGCCGGTGCTGCTGCTGGCGTGGAGGATTCCCGTGCGCTACTGGAGCCATCCCGGCGCTGCCCCCGCTGCTGCGCTGGGGGTGCTGCTCACACTGCACATGGCCGATCTCTGTTTTAACGCCATGGTGAACCCCATTTTCATTCTCTGCGCCGGCGGACTGACCGGAATGACGTTTTCGCTGCGGCGCTCGGCCCAGCAGACGCCGACCCATCCCAACTACATGACCCCCGCGCTGGTGCGCCCGCTGCCGATGACGCCCGGCGCCGCGTCGGCCTGAACGGGCACGCCTGTTTCGCGTCGCGATCCGGATGTATCTCGTACCCATCCAAGTTCCGATTTATCTCGATGGCGAGCGCAAGCTGGTCACCACGGAATGGCATCGCTCGCTGCTCTTGCTGCGGGACAGCTTCGGCGGGCGATTCGGCGACGTCGTCGTCGCCGCCCCCACCCTGCCCGCCAAGACCGCCTCCGCGGAGCAAACCTTGATCGATGTGCCCGCTGACGCCGATGGCCTGAAACTTTTTCCCAGCTTCGACAAACGATGCCGCGCGCGCCGGTTCTGGCTGCGCGACCGCGCCCGCTGGAAGGCGGACCTCGCAACCTTGGCCGCGGATGCCCACGTCGTCCACGCCGGCGTCGATGATGTCTATCGTCCCATCGCCTTCGAGGGTTTTCGCACGGGCCTGCGCCTGGGCAAGCCGACCGTTTTCGTGCAGGACACCGACAACGTAATCCAGCAGCGGCAGCTCTTTGCCGATCACGGCCCCGCCCAGAGGGCCAAGGTCGCCGCGTATGTCTGGATCTACGAGCGGATGTGCCGCTGGGGCGTGGCGCGGGCGGACCTTTCCCTGCTGAAAGGCGCCTCGCTGATCCGGCGATACGGCCGCTTCGCCAAAAACGCCAGGGAATTCCACGACACCTCCTTCGCCTTGGCGGACATCGTGGGCGAGGAACAATTGGAGCGGCGGCTGGCCACGCTCAGCCAGCCGCGGCCGCTTCGCCTGGTTTACTGCGGGCGCCTGACGGCGCGAAAAGGCGTCGATCGAAGCCTGCGGATTCTGGCCATCGCAAAATCACGCGGCGCGGATGTCGAATTCGACCTCATCGGCGACGGAACCGAACGCCGGCGGCTGCAAGCGCTGGCGCAGTCGCTTGGCCTGGCCGAGCGGGTGCGGTTTCACGGCTCCGTGCCATATGACGGCGATCTGCTGAAACGCCTTGCTGAATACGACGCCCTGCTGTTCACACCGACGGCCGAAGACACGCCGCGGATGATTTTCGACGGCTACGCGGCCGGGTTGCCTCTGCTGGCGTTCGATATCGACTACGTTCGCGAGCGACATGCCCAGGAGCACGCCGCCTGCTTGTTGCCTCGGGATCGGATCGACGAATCGGGCGCGGCCCTGGCGGCGCTGGCACAGAACCGCCGTCATTTAAGTGAACTTTCTCGCTCAGCACGAACGGCGGCAGATTATCACGCATCGGAAAACTGGTATCGTCGCCGCGCGGAATGGACGATTGAAGCTGTGGACCGCCATAACCGAACAATGAGTATGGCGAAGCTCGGGACAGCGACATGAATTTGCTGGTTATCATCGTTAATTATCGGACGCCCAAGCTCACGCTGGACTGCCTGGCATCCCTTGCGCCCCAGATCGACGATGTGCCCGACTCCCACGTCATTGTCGTCGACAACGGATCGGACGATGATTCACTTCCCATGCTGCGCCAGGCGATCGCGGCCAATGACTGGAAACGTTGGGTCACGCTGATCCCCTCCCAGGTCAATCTCGGCTTTGCCGGCGGAAACAATCTGGCATTGGATAGGCTGCTGGACCATTTCGAGGACAAGTACGTTTTGCTGCTCAACAGCGACACCCTTGTCCAAGCGAATGTCCTGCGCCAATGCTATGAAATAATGCAGGCGGATCGCTCGATCGGGGTGATGAGCTGCCTCCTTCTCAACGCGGATCAGACCGTGCAGAACACGGCGCGGCGGTTGCCCACGCCGCTGCGCATGGCCGTTTGCAGTTTCGGCTTGCCCTGGCTGTGGCCTAAGGCGTTCACCTGGGCGAACCTGGACGATCCGGGCTGGGACCGGCGCACCGTCGCCCGCGAGGTCGAATGGGTCGGCGGCGCCTTCATGTTCATCCGTCGCAAGGTCATCGACAAACTCGGCGGACTGGATACGCACTTCTTCTTTTACGGCGAAGACGTCGAATTCTGTTGCCGGGCGCGAAAACACGATTGGAAAATCTGGTACGATCCGCGCGTGGCGGTGATTCATCTCGCCGGAGCTTCCAGCGATCCCAGCCGCCTCGATACCAGCCAACGCGACGCCATGCGTTGGCAGGCAAGATACCTCATGCAGCGACATTGCTATGGCCTCGTCGCCGAGATATTTCTTCGCGCGGTGGACATCGCCAGCTTCGGCCTGCGCTTTCTGAAACTGCTGGTGCGCGGGGGCAGAAGTTCGCCCGAATTCGCCACGCAGCGCGACGTGCTGGCCATGCTGCTGCACTGGCCGGCCGACGCGCATAAGAGGTGACCGAAAAATGCCGCGCCGTCTTCGCATCGCCTTTGCGCTGCCGGGATTGCACCGCGTGGTGCGAGGAGCGGAAACGGCGTTCGAGCAGATCGCCGCAAGGCTGGCGCTGCTGGGGCATCAGGTCACCGTTTTCGGATCCGGACCTCCGCGACCGGACCAACTGTATCGCTTTGCCAGAATCCCCTGCATCCCCCGCGAATTCTTCGAGAGATGGCCGAAATTCCCCTGCCTGCGCTCGCATTACGCCTGGGAGGAGCTGACGTTTTCGGCCGGGATGCTGCTGCGATTTAGGCCGCGTGATTTTGATGTCGCCATCGCCTGCTCCTATCCATTTCTGAATTGGATTCTCCGCAGCGGCCTCGGCGAAATTCCCAAGCACGTGTTCGTCACCGAGAACGGCGATTGGATGGTGCAAAACCGCGCCGCGGAATATCGCTTTTTCGATTGCGATGGACTGGTCTGCACCAACCCGCAATACTTCGCGCGGCACGCCCAGCGGTACCCCTGCGTGCTGATCCCCAACGGCGTGGACCCGGACCTCTTCTCGCCGGGCCAAGGGAATCGCACGGCGTATGGATTGCCGGCCCACGGGCCGGTGGCGCTGATGGTCAGCGCCCTCATCCCTTCCAAGCGGGTCATCGAAGGCGTTCGCGCGGCCGCGAAAATTCCCGGGCTATTTTTGGTGGTCGCGGGCGACGGCGAACGCCGGCAGGAGGTGGACGAGGATGCCCATCGGCTCCTGCCCGGTAGGTATCTCCGCCTTCGCTTGCCACGCCGGGCGATGCCGGGGCTGTATCGCTGCGCCGACGTTTTTCTGCACATGAGCCGCGACGAGGCCTCCGCCAACGCCTACATGGAAGCGCTGGCGACCGGCCTGCCGATCGTCACGCACGACTGGGAAGTCACGCGCTGGACGCTGGAGGATTGCGGCTTTCTCGTGAATTGTGCCGACGAGCAAGCCACAACCGCCGCGCTTGCACGGGCGATCGAAGAAAAATCACCGGAAATGATTTCGCGGCGGCGCCAGCTCGTGCAGCGGCGATTCGCCTGGTCGAGCATCGCCGAATCTTATTCAAATTTCCTGGAAGATCTGTGCGATCCCACATTTTCCCCGGTTCCCACGGACTTATCCGCCGAGAAGTTGCAGGACGTCGGCGTCGTGGTGATCGGCCGCAATGAGGGCCGGCGTCTGGTCCGTTGCCTGGAATCGGCCCAAGGAAAGGCGGCGGCGATGGTCTACGTCGATTCCGCCAGCGACGATTCCAGCGTCGCCAGCGCCGAGCGGATAGGGGCCGACGTGCTGCAACTGGACGCCAGCGCTCCGTTCACCGCCGCTCGGGCGAGGAACGCCGGCGTCGAGCGGCTCAAGGCCCTCGCCCCGGGGGTCGAGTATGTTCAATTCCTGGACGGCGATTGCGAACTTCGCCCATCCTGGCTGGGCCGCGCCCGGCGGGAACTCGACGCCGACGCGAAGCTCGCCGCCGTTTGCGGACGGAGGCGCGAGCGATTTCCACACCGTTCGATTTACAATCGGCTGATGGACCTGGAATGGGACACGCCCATTGGACCGGCAAAGAGCGTCGGCGGCGACGCCATGTTCCGCCTCCAGGCCTTCGACTCCGCCGGTGGTTTTGACGCCAGCGTCATGGCCGGCGAGGAGCCGCAGCTTTGCCTGCGTCTTAGACATTCACAATGGCAATTGCTCCGCGTGGACGCGGAGATGACGCTGCACGATGCCGCGATCACACGCTTCGGCCAATGGTGGCGACGACAGGTCCGGGGCGGGTACGGGGCCATGGACGTCTACCGGCGATTCGAGATCGGTGGAGAACGCTTATTCGCCAAGCCGACGCGCAGCGCCCTGATGTGGGCCGTAGGTTGGCCGGCGGCGGTGATCGCAGCGGGATCCATTGGGCTGGCGATTGGACAGCCGGCAGCCGGACGCTTCGCCGCGGCAATTGTATTTCTGGCGCTGCCGATGCAGATGGCTCGATTGTCTCTCAGAGCCTTGGCCCGAGGCGCGCCGCCGCCAGCGGCATTGGCGTATGGGGCGCTGACGATGCTGGCCAAGTGGGCGTGGTTCTGGGGGCGGATCCAATATCGCCGGGGCCAGGCGCGAGGCGAGCGATCGCAATTGATTGAATACAAGCGTCCGTCGCCGCGGCCCGCGGGGGCAGTTCGATGAGCCGCGATCCCGATTTTGCCGCCGATCTTGCCCGCTATCCCCGCCGCCCCTTTGCGCGCGAGCAATCGATTTGGGCGATCGCCACCTATCGTTTTGGAAGGCGGGTCGATCGCCTTGGGCCGGGGCTTTGGCGCGCGCTGCTCACGCGGATTTATTGGATTCGATTCCGGCTCGTCGAAACCGTCACGGCCATCAGCCTGCCCAAGGAAGCCGAAATTGGGCCGGGGCTTCGGATTTATCATTTCGGAAACATTTTTGTGCATCCCGACTCGAAAATCGGCGCCAACTGCACGATCCGGCAAGGAGTCACCATCGGCAACCGCAAGATCAGCGGACCCGCGCCGGTGGTCGAGGACGATGTCGAATTCGGGGCCTACGCCCAGGTGCTCGGGCCAATTCACATCGGCCGGGGCGCCAAGATCGGGGCCATGAGCGTCGTCCTGGAAGATGTGCCCGCCGGCGCCACCGCGGTGGGAATCCCCGCTCGCGTTGTGCCGGCCACCTCAGGCGGAAGTCCAACGTGACAAGGTCGGCTGGACCGCCGCGTCGGCCGCCGGCGTACGTCGCGGGAATTTTCCCGCTGCCCAGCGAGACGTTTGTCCGAACCCCAAACCTCGGTACACTACGCAGAATTGCCGACGACGTTCGTCGGCAGAGGTCCATACGGGAATTCCCGGATTGGAACTCTGCACACGCCCGCACGATCCCAAGCGGCCGCTGCCCTGCATGGACGAGACGTTCAAACAGTTCAATGGCAAACTTCTTCGCATTTTGCGGTCGCGCCTGACACGGACTGCACGGGCCCTCATCTCCGGAAGCAAACCGCTGCCGCGGATTTCCTTTGATACGGCGGCGTTGCGCGTCCTTCCACCGCTGCGCTACGGTCTGATCGGATTGGGCGTGATGGGTCGGAACCATCTGCGCATCCTGCGGAGGCGTCCGTATGCAAAAATCGGCGGGTTTGCGGACGGCCAGTCCGTCCAAGCACCGCAGGGGATGGAGGTGCGACACTTTGAATCCTCCGAACAATTGATTCAAAGCGGCGAGGTGGACGTGGTGGTGATTGCGGCGCCGCATCGGCTGCACCCGGAGTTGGCGATCGCATCGTTGCAGGCGGGTCTGCACGTCATCTGCGAAAAGCCGCTGGCGATCAGCGTCGCTCAAGCCGACGCGGTGCGGAACGCCGCGGCGAAATCTCGAGGGCTTTTTACGGTCGTTTATCAGAGCCGGTATGAACCGGCTTATCAATTTGCGAAATCGCTGCTGGAGAGGGGGGAATTGGGGCGGATTGTGCGCTGCGATATGGTGGAGACGAGTTTTCGACCGCAGGTCTATTTCGCTTCAAGCCCTTGGCGCGGAACTTGGAAAGGGGAAGGGGGAGGTGTGTTGGTGAACCAGGCGCCGCATGTGCTGGACCGATATGCGTGGCTCTGTGGAATGCCGGCCAGAGTCAGCGGAGTTTGCGCCACGGCTCTGCATCGCATTGAGGTTGAGGACGCGGTGGATGCCGTTTTTCAGCATGCCGACGGGGCGCAGGGCCACGTGCATGTGAGCATCAATGAGGCTCCGGCGACGTCGCGCGTGGTGATCGTGTGCGATGGGGGCCGGATCACCATCGAGCAGGGCGAAGTCGCGGTGGATCGTCTGGACCAATCGATCCAGAATCGCTGCGCGGCCGAGACGCGTCCGTTTGCCGATATTCCCGGCCGGACCGAGCGGTGGGCCTGGGCCTGGATGACCTGGTCGAACAAATTGCTTGAGTTGTTTCACGACAGCGTGGCCTTGGCCATCGCGGGCCGGAACCCGTTGCCCGTGACCGCTGTCCAGGCCGCACAGGAGGTCGAATTGGCCAGCGCGATCCGGCTCAGTTCCGCCACCGGCCAATGGGTGCAGCTCCCCGTGGACCGGTCGCAATTCGATGCCCTCCTTGCCGAAAAGATAGGACAGGACTCATGAATTCGCCCCTGAAGATGGCCATCGTTGGAACCGGTTACGTTGCCGACCAATATGCCAGGACGCTCCCCTTTCATCCGGAGCTGAAGCTGCTCGGCGCGTTCGACCGGAATGCCGAGCATCTTGACGGTTTTTGCCGGCTCTTTTCCGTGCGGCGATACGACCGTCTGGAGGAACTTTTGGAGGATGGGGCGGTTGAACTCGTTCTGAACCTTACCAATCCGCGGAGTCATTTTGAGATTACGCGGCGGGCGCTGGAGGCAGGCAAACATGTTTACTCCGAGAAGCCGCTGGGGATGTCCGTTTCGGAGGCCCGCCAGCTTGCGGCGCTCGCGGAGCAGCGCGGCCTGCGATTGGCCAGTGCGCCGTGCAGTTTGCTGTGCCCCACGGCGCAAACCATGTGGAAGGCCGTGCGAGACCAGGCCGTAGGAAAGATCCGTCTTGTTTACGCGAATTTCGACGACGGGATGATCGCGCCGAATCTGGCCCCCTGGACGTGGGAAAATGACTGTGGCGCTCCCTGGCCCGCCAAGGACGAATTTGAAATCGGTTGCACCTACGAGCACGCCGGATATGTCCTCACCTGGCTGGCCGCGATCTTCGGTCCGGCCAGGCGAGTCACGGCGTTCGCAAGCTGCCAAATTCCCGACAAAGGAATACCCGTGGAGAAAATGGCCCCGGATTTCTCGGTGGGGTGCATTGAATATGCCGATGGCGTAGTTGCCCGGGTGACCATCGGGCTGGTTGCTCCGCGGGACAAATCGATCACGCTCGTCGGCGACCAAGGCACGATTTCCACCGCCAATGTGCGTCACGACGACTCTCCGGTTTACGTGCGGAAAATTTCCGCCGGCGGCATGCAGGCCCGGCTGCAACGCCGGTTCAATCCATTGCGGAAATGGTTGAAACATCACCTTTCGAGCATTTCCTGGATGGGGCGCAAATGGAGCTTTCCGCGGAAATATCCCTTCGCGATAAAGCCATCCGGGGCCATGGCCCTCAGGAGAAAACGCGTCGATTTTCTGCTGGGTCCCGGTGAACTGGCTGCGGCGATCCGCCAGAACCGCAAGTGCCGGCTCAGTGCGCAGCTGGGCGTACACATCGTCGAGTTGATCGAGGCCCTGCAATATCCGGAGCGATTTAATTATCAGCGGAAGATTGAATCGACGTTTGATCCGATTGAACCGGTGTAGTTCCCCGGCGGCTTTGAGCTGGTCATGACCACGGTATTTCCCATCGCCTACATCTCCGGCATTTTTTCGCTGCCCAGCCAAACGTTCGTCCATGACGAATTCCGCGGCCTCCGCGCCCGCGGCTGGCCGGTCCTGCCCGTCAGTCTGCACGCCTACGAAGGGCTCGACGCCGATCAGCGACTGGAGCAACTCATCGTCTACGGACCGGGCTATTGGGCAACGATTGCCTCAGCCGTCGCGGAATTCTTCTCCCATCCGCTACGATCGCTGCGGACTTTTGCCCTCGCCCTGTTCGATTCCATCCGTCCCGGCGAACCGACCCCGTTGGGCCAGCGCATCAAACTTCCCGCCCAGGCGGCGGTGGCGCTGGGCGTGGCGCGCCGGCTGCGCGCCGCCGGCGTGCGACATATCCACTGCCATTTCGCCCACGCCCCCACCACCGTGGGCATGTACTGCGCCGCGCAAATGAAAATCCCCTTCAGCTTCACCGGACACGCCAACGATCTTTTCCCGCGACGCATCCTGCTCCGGACAAAACTCCGCCGCGCCGCCTTCGTCGCCTGCATCAGTCAATGGCATCGCCAGTGGTACCAATCCATCCAGGCCGAGGACTCGAACAAATACGAAATCATCCGCTGCGGCGTGGATGTGGAAACCTGGCGGCCGGTGAAATCGACGCGGCAATCAACCGGAGAAACCCCGCTGAAGATTTTCACCCTCTGCCGACTCGTCGAAAAAAAGGGCGTCGATACGCTCATTGCCGCCGTCGCGGAATTGAATCGCCGCGGCAGGCGCGCCGAGTTGACCATCGCCGGCGACGGCCCCGACCAGGCCCGCCTGCAAGCCCTCGCCGCCGATCTGCGCTGCGGCGATTGGCTGCGCTGGATCGGCGCTGTCGATCATTCCCAGGTCCCCGCGATGCTGGCGGCATCCGACATCTTCGCCCTGGCCTGCCGCCAGGACGCCGCCGGCGATCGCGACGGCATCCCGGTCGTCCTCATCGAAGCCATGGCCTGCGGACTTCCCGTCGTCAGCGGCGACCTCCCCTCCATCCGCGAACTGATCGAAGACGGCGTCAGCGGTCTTCTGGTGGATGGCAACAACCCGCTCTCTCTGGCCGATAAACTGGCTATGCTATGGACGGACGCTGCTCTGCGCCGTCGCGTGGCCGATGCGGGACGGCAGAGAGTCGTCCAGGAATTTTCCGCGGCCCTGAACCTCGACCGCCTGGAGCGGTGCCTGGCCGCCGCCCAACACGCATGAAGACGCGCTATTGCCTCATCACCCCTTGCCGCGACGAGGCCATCTACGCCCGCCGCACCCTCGATTCGGTGACGGCCCAATCCATTGCGCCCGCGCTCTGGCTGATCGTCGATGACGGCTCGACGGACCAGACGCCGGGAATCCTGGCTGAGTATGCGGCGAAATATCCGTACCTCCGGGTTTTGCGGCGTGAAAACCGGGGCTTTCGCAAGCTGGGGGGCGGGGTGATCGACGCGTTTTACCACGGCTATGCAACCATCGACCCCAGGGATTTCGATTTCGTCTGCAAGCTCGATTTGGACCTGCGCCTCCCGGCGAAATATTTCGAAACGCTGATGCGGCGGATGGACGCCGAGCCGCGGATCGGCACCGCCAGCGGCAAGCCGTACTTCATCGACGAGGAAACCGGCCGCAAGATCATGGAGACCTGCGGCGATGAAAACTCCGTGGGGATGGTGAAGTTTTATCGGACGGCCTGCTTCGAGCAGATCGGCGGGTTTGTCCGGGAACTGATGTGGGACGGAATCGACTGCCATCGCTGCCGTATGCTCGGATGGATGGCCGTGTCGTGGGATGATCCGGAGTTGAATTTCGTCCATTTGCGGCCGATGGGTACGAGCGACAAAAGCTTGTGGACGGGCCGGGTCCGACATGGCATGGGCCAGTATTTCATGGGCACGGGGGTTTGTTACATGCTTGCCAGCGCCATCCACCGTTTGGCACATCCGCCGATACTTCTCGGATCCATCGCGATTTTGTGGGGATACTTCAAAAGCATGATCCAACGAAAGCCTCGATATGGGGACAAGGCGTTTCGCAGTTTCCTGTCAAAATGGCAATGGTCCAGCCTGATCCATGGCAAAGCAAGGGCGACGGCGGATTTACACGCAAATTAGGCCGGCGTTTGGCAGCACCCCATCCGGCGTGAAACTAACGATTTGGTAGCGCGTGACTAGATTCGCAGATTTCAACGCGGGTTGCGGAATAATTGCGCGGGCGAACGGCAACTGATGACGCTAACTCGTAATGACGATAAAAGAAATGCGCTCCGGAAGTTATAGACCGAAGCGGCAAAAAAGCTGAATGCCGATCCGGAGCACGGTAGGCAGAAAATGGCCAAGGTCCCATAATGCGGGTTACAATTGACAGCGGTGAATGCGATCATTCAATAGATCACCGGCCACTTGTGGGTCCAAGACGTGTTTTTCATAAAATCACGGAAACAAACTCAAGACGCAGGCGTGGGTCAGAATGCATGTGAAAGAGGGAGAACCTCGTTGGAGCGGCAGCGGCTTGGCAGCGGCAATGGCGCGGTTGTCGCCCGAGCGCCCCACCCCACCGGTTGCGGGAAGTCGGCGGCTGCCAACCATTGTTCTCCACGGCGTTCGCATCCATGCCATCAGTGAACAGAGGTGCGTTGAGCACATTCTTTCGGAATTAGAGGCCGGGGACGGGGGGTTCGCCGTCACACCCAACCTCGATCATCTCCGCCGCTGCGGACGGGATGTGAGCTTTGCGGCATTGGTTGCCGAGGCAAACCTGGTCGTGGCGGATGGAATGCCGCTGCTTTGGGCGAGCAGGCTGCAAGGCACTCCGCTGCCGCAGCGGGTGGCGGGATCGGACCTGATCTCCAGCCTCAGCGCCGCAGCCGCCGGGCAGGGCAAATCGGTCTTTCTTCTGGGCGGGGATTTGGGAACGGCCGAAGCCGCAGCCGCCATCTTGCGCGACCGCTATCCCCAACTCAAAATCGCCGGAAAACTATGCCCTCCCATCGGGTTTGAGAAAGACGAAGCAGAACTTCAGCACATCACCTCCCAACTGCAAGCAGCCAAGCCGGACATCGTCTTCGTTGCCCTCGGCTCGCCCAAACAAGAGCGGCTCATCGACCGGATTCGTGGAAACCTGCCCAGGACCTGGTGGCTGGGCGTCGGTGTTAGTTTCAGTTTTCTTTGCGGCAACGTTCGCCGCGCGCCGGTTTGGATGCGGAATTGCGGCCTGGAATGGACGCATCGGTTGATGCAGGAGCCCAAACGACTCTTCAGGCGGTATATCGTCGTAGGCATTCCCTTCGCCGCATGGCTTCTCTTGCAGGCACTGATGCGCGGGATTGCCAATCGCTTCTTTGGGCGCCCGCCTGACCAGGCTGACGGCGGTTCCATCGAAGCCATGAGATTTGATGAGTCCGAACAATATGCCGCGCGCCTACAATACGGCGACTCTATGGAATCGACAGACGATGTCACGCTTGGCGTGGCAACGGCGAGAACGACGGCAGCCGTCGGCGAAGAGGAAGCGGTCCAACATGAAGCGGTCCTTCCTGCCTCGCCGACCCGCGGCCGCCTGCGGGGGCTGGTCCTGCTGGGAGGCGGGGTTCGAGCGACGCCGCTGGCGACGGCCATTGGCCGCAGCGTCCTGGACCTGCCCCTAGGCAACGGCAAGACCGTTCTGGGGCGATGGCTGGATGAGGCGGTAGAGGTCGCGCGATTGCTCGGAATCGATCATCTGCCCGTGCGGCTTTTGATGGACCACGGCGCCGCCCAGCCGCGAAGCGTCCCGACGGACCGCTACCGCATGGACCGGGATCAATCCGAATACCGCGGCACGGGTGGACTCTTGGCGAACATCGCCGTGGACTACGATGACGACGACATGATCCTCGTCGGCAATGCGGCGCAAGTGTTGCTGGACCCTCTGGCGGCCCTATACACTTCGCTGCATAAGACTCGCGGAGTCATCGCCGTCGTTGGCCATCGCGAGGGCGAGCCGAGCGGTTTGATGCTGATAACCTGTCGGGCGTTGCGGCTTATTCCCAAGACGGGATTCGTCGATATGAAGGAGCAGGCATTGCCGAACATTGCCTCGAAATACGACGTGCGCGTGGTGCAATGCCGCCGGCCTACCGGGCTTCCGATCCGGTTGCTATCGGACTACATAGCCGCTCTGCGGGCGTTACATCATCCGGTGCGTGGAGCGTCGACGGATCCATTGGCCGAAGACTGGAAGTCGGCGTTCGCCATCGTTGAGCCGGGGGCGATGGTGTCGTCCAGCGCGCGCATTCACGACTCGGTCGTATTGGCCGGTGGGGTCGTGGAGTCGGGCGCTGTTGTCGTGCGGTCGCTCGTTGCCGGAACGGTGCGAAGGGACCGCAAGGTTGTTGATCTGTGCGTCGAATCCACCGGCCGCCTGTCCGAAGCCGATGTTGCGAGGCTTGAAATATGAAGCTGCCGGTATTGCGCGACGACCGCCTCACCCTCGGCCACGTGGCTTTGGCCACGATGATGGGGGCGCTTGGGGTCTTGGCTACGTTCGACGCATGGCAGGACATATATCTGATCGCCCGCTACGATGAAGAATACAGCCATATTTTCATCGTGCCGCTGGTGGCGATCTTTCTCGTCTGGGTTCGCCGCGTGCGGCTTCGGCATTGCAAGCCCTCGGGGCGAAGTATCGGGCCGTTTGTCGTTGCCGTGGGCTGGTTGTTTAATTCCCTGGGATTCTACAGCGGCGTTCAGAGCTTCTGGCACGGCGGAGCCGTGCTGGTGGTTATAGGGTGCATGCTTTCCGTTTTGGGAAAAAATGTAATTTTTCGTTTCTTTCCGGCCTTCGCGGTGTTGATATTCCTGGTGCCGGCTCCGGCAAGAATACGCCTGGCGGTCGCCGGACCGTTGCAGAACTGGACCGCCTCGATCACCCAGCGGCTGCTTGAAGCCGCCGGCGTGGTCAACACGGAGGTGACGGGAAACGCGCTGACGATCAACGGCCACGCCGTGTTGATTGCCGAGGCGTGCAACGGCCTGCGAATGGTCTTTTCGCTGATCATGGTCGGTTTCGCGTTTTGCTTCGCGATGCCGCTGAAGAATCTCGTTCGGGCGCTCATTTTGCTTACCAGCCCGCTGGCAGCGATCTTTTGCAATGTGGTGCGCGTAATTCCGACGATCTGGATGTATGGATACAAACCGCAATACGCCCTGATCTTTCATACCTATGCGGGATGGGCGATGCTTCCGCTGGCATTTGGATTGTTGTATGGACTAATCAGGACGCTTCAATGGGCGATGATTCCGGTGAACGAATACACGCTCGCGTCACAGTAGCCGCGTTTTGGGAGCGCAACGTTGAATTTGAGGCATGGAAAACTGGGCTTTGGCATTTGGCTTTGGCCAATGCTGTCGATCCTCATGCTTATTGGGATGATCGCCGAGGCGGGCACGCACGTGCGGCCGGCCGTTGCCGAGCCGTATTTGGCGCGTTGCCGTGAAGCGATCGCCGCTTTCCCGGCGATGGTGAAGGGGGCCTCGGGCACGTGGACAGGCCGGAACTCGGAAGTCCCCGCCCCGGCCATCCAATTGTTGCACCCCAACGCGATCCTGAGCCGGGATTATGTCAACGACGAGACAAAAACGATGGTTTCGCTGTTGATCGTCAATTGCAAGGACGCTCGCTACCTTCAGGGTCACTATCCGCCGAATTGCTATCCGGCGCAGGGCATGGAGCTGATCAAGACCAACGACCAGGGCAAGGCGCAGAACGGCGAGCTCAGGACCTGGCGTCTGGAACACATGGACATAACCGGGATGGAATACCATTTCGCTCCCAAGAGTCCCACGGATCAGTTGCGAGTGGTGTATAATTTCTTCGTAATGCCGCGGGTCCCGGCGATAACGGTATCGCACAAGGAACTCGACGGCGTGATTTGCCCGGACATCGGCAGCGTTTATACGTCCGGCGAAGATTACCAGCGGCGATATTACGGCGCGGCTGAATTCCAACTGGTAACCGGACCAAGAATGACCAGACAGGAACGGGACCAGGCGTTTCTCGATCTGCTGAGCCCCAATGAGAAGTTGATCCGGACCCTGGAGAACAGAGATCCAGGAGGTAATTAAGTATGACCAACGAAATGCAATTGGCGCAGGCGGCAGGGCTGCCCATGGCCGGCCAGGACATCGCGTATTCCCAGGCGGCCAACCAGGTCGGCAAGCCGATGGGGCTGAAGAAGATTCACCGCCTGCTGCGCGGGCGCTATCCGCTGGTGATCACGCTGGGCCTGCTGTTCGGTGTGGCCGGTACACTCCTGGGGTACCTCAGCCAACGTCCGATGTTTTCCAGCCGTAGCCAGGTCTTGATCGACCCGGTGATCCAGAATCTCAGTTCGTACGGCGGCGAGACCATGTCCAGCTACAGCTTATTCCTGGAATCCCAGGTGAGGGTGATCGGGAGCTACGAGGTGATCCAGCGCGCGCTGGACGAGGACGAATGGAAGGATGCCGGCGGCCTTCGCGGCAGCGACGCGGCGCTGGGTCTTTTCTCCAACGGCCTGGAAGTCGTAACCATTCCCAATACCGCAATTCTCAAAATTACCTATGCCGATCCTGATGCGAAACTGGCCTACGCCGGCGCCATGGCCGTCATGAAGGCCTATCGGGAATTCTTCCAGGATGAAGACCCGATGATGTTCACCAGCAAGCTCCAGGAACTGGAGAAGCTGCGAACAAAGGCCACCAACGATTTACAGACCGGTGAAGCGCAGCTTACCGACCTGCAAAGGGTGTTTAACACGGACGACCTGTCGTCTTACCAGAGCATCCACATGGCGCAATTCGCGCAGTTGTCCAATCAGCTGGAGAACTTGAAAACCCAGTTGGACATCGACCAGCGGTTGATCGGCGAGCATCACCCCATCGGCGGGGACACCACCCGGTCTTCGCCCTTGACCGAGGAACAGATTGCCGCCTACGACGGGGGAGCCCTAAACAGAATGCGCGGCGAGCGGGACCGGATCGGGCGGGAAATCCGGCTGGCCAATCTGGATGGCTATGAAGATGCATCTCCAAAGGTGCAGCGTCTGCACAATGCCTTGGAAATGGACAATGAAGACATCAATTCCTACGTGCAGAATTACATCCAGAATTACCGTTTGGACGCGACTTCCGGCCAGTTTGGGCTGGCCCCGGTACAGACGGACATCGTATCGCTCAAAGTCCGCATTGAGGATTTGCAGAAACAATACGAGCACCAGAAACAATTGTGCGCCGACATCGGACGAAACGCGGCTTGGATTCGCCAGGTCAAAGACAATATGCAGCACGCCCAGTCTTCCCTGGACACCACCAACGCGGAGTACGAACGGCTGATCTCGCTCAGGAACCTCAACGGCAATCACCAGATGCAGGTCATCAGCACCCCGGTGATGTCCACTGAACCGTCCACCGACCGCCGCAAAGCGTTCAGCATCATCGGCTTCCTGGGCGGAGCGGCACTGCCGACGCTCGTCATCTTGCTGGTTGGCCGGTTGGACAACCGCTTCCGTTTCAGCGATGAAGCCAATTCCGACATGGGCGGCGTTCCCCTCCTGGGAATTTTGCCGAATCTGCCGGACCTCCTGACCGACCCGACGCAGGCGGCAACGGCGGCGCATTGCGTGCATCAAATTCGCACCATCCTGCAAATTACCGGCCAGAGCACCGAGCGCCGCGTATTCACGCTAACCAGCGCATCCCCTGGCGACGGCAAGACAAGCCTGACGCTGGCTTTGGGACTGAGCTTTTCCGCCAGCGGATCGCGCACCCTTCTGGTCGACGGCGATTTGATCGGCGGCGGATTGACCGCCCGATTGAACGTCACGGCCGAGCATGGCGTGCTCGAAGCCATGGCCTCCCGCGACATCATGCCCTTCATCCGCACCACCGACGTGGCGGACCTTTCCTTCCTGCCGGTCGGCAAGGCCATGGGCGGATACACGGGGACGATCTCGCCGGCAGCGGTTCGCCGCCTCGTGGATGAAGCCCGAAAGCACTTCGACGTAATCCTAATAGACACCGGCCCCATTCTGGGAAGCATCGAAACCTCGCCCCTGGCCGTCGCTTCCGATGGAGTGGTGCTGTGCGTCTCGCGCGGCCAGCAGCGGCAGATCGTCGATCGCGCCTTGGCGCATCTGCATGCCATCGGCGCGCGACTCGCCGGCGTGGTTTTCAATCGGGCGCAGGCGCACGATTTCGAGCGTTCCGCGAATCGGTTGGGCTTGGGCTCCGTCCCGGCCGGCGCCAATGGTCGCCGCAGCGAGGCAATCGGTCCCGTGGCCCGCGCGGTGGCGTCGTCGGTGCGGACCGCCGCTTCGGGACACGAGCATGGAATTTGATCCGCAGTTATGACGGCGTTGCAAACCAACAGTGCCCCGCCCGTTGCCGTCGGCGAACGGCCGGCGCCGGCAATCGCGCGCACCATCTGGGGATTGGATCCCGTTGCCCTGCATCACCGATATTGGGCCGCCCACGGCGTACAGGTCGTCAGGCAGGGCGAGCCTTCTGAAATCGTCGAGCATGCCGAGCTTTACCTCCTGACAGACCCGCGCTCCCTGGTCCTGTTTCGAATGATCAGCGTGATCGACACGCTGAACTGGCTGAAGCCGCAGGCGCTCTTTCTGCGCCTGCATGATGGTCGCGAGCGCGGCTATCGCGAGAAAGTCATCACCGACGGCAACAATCGTTTCGTGCGATTTCAGCGGCTCTATCACGGTTCGGAGGACCTTCGCCTCGCCAGGGCCGTCCTCACGCCCGACCGCGAAGTCGCCCAGCTCTGGCAATCGTCGCCAAACCCGCTGAGCGGCTGGCGGCGGCTGCGGCGCAACCTGCGGCGCAGCGAGCGCAGCACGGCTTCCATCGACGGCAGCGTTTTCGACCGAACCATCGACCGCGAAATTGCCATGTTCCTGCGCGATCTGACCAAGGCCTGGCAGCATCCCGACTCGACCATCGGCCGGGCCCGGATTTTCGAGCCGCAGGTCTGGAAAGACCCGCAAACCTCGATCGATCCCGACGCGCGGTTCATTGGTCCGGTATGGGTGGGCGCCGGCCGGCAAATCGACGCCGGCACCACCGTCGTGGGCCCGGCGATCATCTGGGACAACCCCCAAGCCCGCCCCCCCATGGAGGAGATTCAGTGGCTCACCATCGAACCGCGCGATATCCCCCAACAGGCCTCGGTCAAAGACGCCACCGCCCTGAATCGCCTGTTCAAACGCGCCTTTGACGTGGCCTTCAGCCTGGGGGTGCTCCTGCTGACCTTCTGGCTTTACCCCATCATCATGCTGGCGATCTGGCTGGACGACGGCCGGCCCTGGTTTTTCACGCACGAGCGCGAGACCCTCGGTGGCCGCCAATTCCCATGCATCAAGTTCCGATCGATGCGTAAGAATGCCGAAGAACTCAAGGCCCAGCTTCAGTCGCAGAACCAGGCGGACGGCCCGCAGTTTTACATTGAAAAAGACCCGCGCCTGACCTCGGTGGGCAAGCTGCTCCGCAAATACAACCTGGACGAACTGCCACAATTCCTCAATGTGCTGGTGGGTCATATGTCCGTGGTGGGCCCGCGCCCCAGCCCGCGCAAGGAAAATCAGTATTGCCCGCCGTGGCGCGACGCCCGACTGAGCGTCAGGCCCGGCATTACCGGTCTCTGGCAAATCCATCGCACCCGCCGCACCGGCTCCGACTTCCAGGAATGGATCAAGTATGACATCGAATACGTCGAGAACCGTTCCTGGCGTCTCGATCTCTGGATCATCTACAAAACAATCACCCAGGTATTCCGCAAGGTATCCCACGCATGACCATTCGTCCGAAAACCAAGCGCCGAGTGCTGATCCTGCTGGGCGGCCTGGTGGTGTTCACCGCCGCCGTCGCCTGGCTCTACGCCTACCGCATGCGCATCGCCGAAAGCAAGCTCCGGCTCGATGAACAGGCCGGCATGGAAGCCTACCGGGCGGGGGATTATCAAACTGCCATCGACAAGCTGGCTGAATACATCGATCACGAACAGCAGGGGGATCACGGCCAGTTGGATCCCAAGGCGCTGCTGGCGTTCGCCAACGCCCGTGCCAAGGTTCCGACGAAAAACGACGACTACATTGTGCAGGCGATCTCCAGCCTGCGTGCGTACTGCTCGCTGGTTCCCGAGAATACTCAGGAGCGCGATCACCTCCTGGAAATGGAAGCCCCTTCGCCCGGTTACGAGCCCGATGCGCTGGCGCGGGCCAACGACCTTCTGCGAAGCAATCCGGACGATCTGGTCGCGCTGAAGGCGATCGCGCAAATCTATGTGCGGGAGCGCAAGTATCAGGAAGCCGCCCCGGCCGCCGACCGCTACGCCCAGTTGGCGCCGACTGACCTGGAGATGCAGAAATTGAATTTCGAGATCATGCAGGCGCTGTCGCGGCCGGCATCGCAGATGCATCATCGGGCCGACGCGCTGCGGGCGAAATACCCCGCCGATCCCAGGTTCCTGATCATCAAGGCCTGGGCGTATTATTTCGGACAAAGTCCCTCCCAGACCGCCCAGAAGCGGAGCGACGACGCCCAGGCATACAAAGATTTGATCCTGCAAGCCGCCAAGCAGGACCCTCCCAACAGTCAGTTCGCCAAAACGACCATCGGCCTGCTGGACGGACTCGGCCAATTCGGCGCCGCCCAGAATTTGCTCACCCGCGCTTCCACCAAATTCAGCGATCCGCTCTTGACTCAGCAATTAATCCTCAGGCTTTGGGAGAATCGGAATTACCGGGAAATCGCGGCCCGCCTGAAGGACCTGGATCCAAGCGCCGCCACAACCGATCCGCAGTTGATCGCCATGAAGGCGCTGGCGCTCTACGGCTTGAGCGACAACAAATCCGCTGATGTGCTGGTCAGCCAACTGTCCGCCCGCGGTCCTGACGATCCTCTTGCCGTGGGATGGTCAACGGCGTTGAAAGCACAATTCAGTTCCCCGCCAGAGGACGCAAAAACGCGCCTAGCGCACTATCGCGACGCGCAGGCCGCCCTGCCCGATAACGGCTACATCGCATTTCTGCTCGGCGCCGCTTATGCAGAGATGGACGAAAACGAGCTGGCGCTTCAGGAGTGGCGCCAGTCCTGCCGCGAAATGCCCAGTTGGGACGAGCCCCACGTGCGCGTGGCCCTGTTGCTGGTGAGCCTTGGCCACGGCGCAAGCGACGAGGCCAGCCTCGCCGCCGAAGACGCAACCCTCGCCGGCACCAACGCCAATGGCTCAGTGGACCTGCGTGCGGCTGTCGCCAACGTCAAAGTCAGTTTCGCCAGACTCTCCGCGGCGCCCGACCCCACGGCCGCGGCGGCATTGCTGGACGAGGTCAAGCAGATTCAAACCCAGCTTCCCTACGAGCCGGGGACCCTCCCCGTTTACGTCGCTCTCCTGTCGCAGACCGGGCAGCGCGCCGCGGCAATCGATGTCATCAAAGGCGCCTGCAACAACCCCGGCCCCGACGGCGAGGACACGCTGATGAGCCTTGTCCAACTCACTAAAACGGCAAAGCTCGGAATGGAAGACACGCTGTATGCCGCCATCGACCGGAAATACGGCGCTACTCCGCGTCTGGTCTACGCGCGGGCGATGGAATTGCTCAGCAATGGCGGCGCAGCCGACGGGCTTCGCTTGCTCCAGGATGACCGCGATAAAAATAAGGTCCCCGGCGACGCCGCCTTTTGGGAGCGGGCGATTTGTCAATATCGCGAAGCCTCGCACGATCCGGGCGCCGCCGCAGCCTGGCAAAAGCTGGGAGACGCCTATCCGAGCGACATCGGCATCCAAACCGCGATTCTGACCACCGGGGAATCAGCCTGGTCGAACCGAACGTTCATTCAATCGACCATCGACCGTTTGAAGTCGCTCACGGGAGACCAGGCGATCCTATGGAAGACCGCGTATGCACGATGGCTGCTCAGCGGCGAAAGCGCCGAGCGTGAGGCTTCGGAAGCGGTGGTGCTGCTCAGCGGCGTCACCACCAGCAATCCCGAGGAATATTTGCCGCACGTGCTGCTCGCGACCGCTTATGCGCGGCTGAAAAACTTCTCCGCCGCGCTCGATGAGTGGCACAAGGCGGCAGACCTGGAGCCGCAATCGCCTCAGGCACAATTCAACCTCCTCCAGGCCCTTCACAACGCCGGCAAGCGTGAAGAAACACGAGTGGAATTCGACAAGCTCGCGAGAATCAGCAACCTTCCACCGGACATGGCGCTGGTTGCGGCAACACTGATCGCCGCCGATGGGGACATGCAGCGCGCCGAAAGCCTGCTCCTGGCCTATCCCGATGCCGCCAACCAGGTCATGCACGACGCCACGCTCGCCAAGGTGTACCGTTTGGAAAACCGACCCAACGAAGCGGCGGCGATTTATTTCAATCTCGTTCACGCCAAGCAGCTTGACGTGAACACGATCCGCGAGGCGGCCGATTTCTTCGGAGCCGCCGGGCAGTTGCCCGAAGCTCACAAGTTCCTCGACCGCCTCAGCGAAATCCCCCTTCCACCGGGACAGCGCCAGCTGATCCTCGCCAGTTTCGAGGAAGAGCGCGGAACCCTGCAAGCAGCCGGAAAACTGTACGAAGACGCCATCCAAGCCGCCGCCGACGATCCCATCTGCTGCATCCGGCAAATCGAATTCCTGATGCGGCAGCGAAACTGGAGCATGGCGCAAAGCCGCCTCGCCACGGCAATGACCCGCTGGCCCTCCGATGAAACATTGCCCCATTTGCAAAGTGCGATTGCGGCATTCGGACATTATCCGCGCGCCGATGAATTGGGATCGCTGATTGACGCGATTTCCAGGGATCCGCACAACGCCGCCGCCGGCGACACCATTCCCGTCGCCACCGATCCAGCTTCGCCGATCACGCAAATCCAGGCCCTTCTGGAAAAATATCCCGACTTCCAGCCGCTCTACGAATTGACGACGCGCCGGCTGGTGGCGTCAGGCCATGCCGTGGAAGCGGCAGCCGTGGCGAACAAGGCGATGGGCCGTTTCCCCCAATCCATCGACGCCGCTCGCGCCTGCGCCGAAGTCAACGCCGCCGCCGGAAACTGGAACGACGCCATCATCGCCGCGCACCAATGGCGGCAACGCGTCACCGAAGACACCCAGCCGCCGGACATCTTCATCGCCAAAGCCGATCTTCTCGTCGATCAAGCCCAGGACGCGATCGACCGCCTCTCGCCCTATCTGGCCAATGCCAAGACTCATGCCGACGACAACCAGAGCTTGCTCACCATCTACGCCCAGGCGTTGATTCGCGCCGGCCGCGAATCCGAAGCGGCAGCGCTGCTACAACCGCTGGCCCGGAATTCGGCCAAGTGGCGTCTCGCCTGGTTGGAAATCGCTCCCGACGCTTATAGCGATGGCGTCATGTCGGGACGCTGGATTGACCAGATTCGTCCCTCGCTTGATCCGAAATCGATCGATGAACACGCCGGCCTCGCCCAGGCGTATCTTTCTTGCGCGGATCGCCAGAGTTTTCCCTCTGATTACGCCCTCGCCGCACAGGCTCTCCAGCCGTTCCTGCAATCAGGCCGGATGACCGCGCCGCATTGGCTGACCTATGCATCAGCCATGACCGCAACCGGCGATACTCTGTCGGCCGAGCGGGCCTATCGCCAAGCTCTCAAGGTCGATCCGAATAACGGCGTCGCTCTGAACAATTTGGCCGATCTTTTGCGCCAGAGTGGCGATCCCGCATCGCTCAAGGAAGCCGAAAGTCTGGTCTCACAAGCCATCGCCAGCCATCCGCAAGATCCCAACCTAGTCAGCTTTTATGCTACCCAAGCGCAAATTTTGCTCAAGGAGGGTCGTTCGGTCGATGCCATTGCCTCATTCCAAAAGGGATATGCCCTTAATCCCAAGGACCTGAACATCCTGATCGGCCTCGCCTCGACCTACGCGAATAGCCACCAGATCGATGCTGCCGTTCGCTATCTTTCCCAAATTAACAACCTGGTTCTGCCGGGCACTCATCTCAGCGGTGATTTACAGGCTGAATTGGATAGTCTCAGGCAAGCCATTCGTAAAAACGCCTCCCCGAACTCTGTGACCGGGACGGATTTCTCCCCCTCCGCAAGGTAGTCCAGGCGGTTGCCGCTTGGCTTTGGCCAGCTTCGCCGGCCCCTTTCTATCCCCAGTCTGATAATCAGCGCTGTTCATCCCCTTGGGCGTTCCCTCGGCTTGATGGATATTCGTTCTATTACTCGTTTGAGGTTTAAGAGGACGGAACCAGCTTTATCGGACGCAACGGCCGAAATTTCGTGCCTCAGCTCCATTCAGAGCGAAAGATGCTGATTTAATGTTTGTATCAAAAAGTCCGGCCGGATATAGTATCCACCGTCGTCTTGATGCTCGCGCTAATTTGCAGTGGGTCAATTGCTCTGGAGCTGGGTGGCTTTTGGAGCATTGCGAGCAGGAGAAGAAAGTTTATTCGCTACCAATTCAATCGCATCGCCTAGCACCTGAGTGTATTAGGTGTCTTAGACGTTAAGGAGCTGAAGAATATGTCCGGGTTACTCAAGAACACGTTGTCTGCTGCGCTCTCGCTGGTTTTGGGCCTGGCGCTCAACCACGCAAATGGTGCATCGGTGAACCTGCAAGGCGGCGACCCCACCGCGCTCGGCGGCTGGCAGATCACGCCCGATCCGGCCGTCACCGCCAGCGGCATTTCTGTTAATGGCCAAACGCTGGTGATCCAAAATGAAGCCATGACGGTCACCGGCGCCAATCCCCAGGGCATCACGTTTACGCAGGTGAGCGCTAACGCCGTTCCGTTCATCGAAATCGCCACCGAAACGATCGGAAATTCAACCGGCTCAGATTGGACCAGTTTTGCATTCTCGCTTTCCGGCTCGGCAGCGTTTGACGGCATCTCCAACGTCTTCGTGCCTCCGTTCGGCACGGGCGTCAACTACACGACCGTCGATTTGAGCATCCCGCGCACGTTGGTTACTTACACCGGCAGCCAGCTTAACGGCGCGACATCTAATTGGGGCAGCAGCAATCCCGGCGATGATTTGCTGATCGATGGTAATCCGGCGGCGACCGATGCCTTCCCAAGCTTTTCTCTGGACCAGTCACCGCAGGGTTTCGTCAGTGAGGTCATACCGGCGCCGCTCGCCGCCTGGCAATCCCTCGTCGCTTTGCTGGCCCTGGCCTGCGTCCCAGCCCTCCGCAGAGCGGTAAAAGTTTTCGCCTGAATAAAAACAAGCCCAGCCGTCTGCTCGACGGCCGCTTACTGCGGCCGCATGGTGGGCTCTTCCTTCTGATCCGCGCGCACGGCTGGAGAAACGGTCACCTCCACCGGCCCTTGCCGATGGGCGACCGACTCACGGTTGCGGCGCGACTCCGCCGAGCGACGACCTCCCAACCGGCCGATTTCAATCATGTGGCTGCGATTGGCGCTGACCTGCTGACCCCCTTTTTTTCCGGCATCACGCGCTTCCTCCGTCGTAAACTCGTGAGCCGTCCCCTTTTTATGGGCCGCCGTCCCGCCTTTGCGCGCAATCTCACGCTGCTTACTCTGATCCATCGACGCAAACCCGCTGGCACGTGTACGGTGTTCCATAATGAATCCTTTAATGAGTAAGTTGAAACTGATTCCACCGAGCCGCTAGCGGCCCATTTCCCCGTCATCGCAACGGACATCCAAGCGGCCCCAGCCTCGGCCGCAACGTCTTTTCCGTTCCCCGCTCCTGCCGGATGATAGGCCCGCCCAAATGCTCCTGGCTACCCCAAAGTGAGTTTTCGATAGGAAATTCGATGTGGCCTCTGGGCGTCGATCCCCAGCCGACGCTTGCGATCCGCCTCGTATTCGCTGTAGTTGCCGTCGAAGAATTTCACCTGGCTTTCGCCCTCGAACGCCAGAATATGCGTCGCGATGCGATCCAAAAACCAGCGATCATGGCTGATCACCGCCGCGCACCCGGCGAAATTCTCCAAGGCCTCTTCCAGCGCCCGCATGGTATTGACGTCCAGGTCGTTCGTCGGCTCGTCCCGCAGAAGGACATTGGCCCCTTGCCGCAGAATCCGGGCCAAATGCACCCGATTGCGCTCACCCCCTGAAAGCGTCCCCACGATCCGCTGCTGCTCCGTGCCGCTGAACCCGAACCGCGACACATACGCTCGTGAATTCACCTGGACCGATCCCAGCCGAATGGTTTCCTGCTTCCCCGTGATCGCCTCCCACACGCTGCTGTCGGCTTGGAGCGCATCACGACTCTGCTCGACGTATGCCAGCTTCACGCTTTCGCCCAAGTGCAACTCGCCGGAATCCGGCTTTTCCTCTCCGGTGATCATCCGAAACAGCGTCGTCTTTCCCGCGCCGTTCGGCCCGATGACCCCGATGATGGCGTTCGGCGGAAGAACGAAGCTCATCTCCTGAAACAGAATCTTCTCGCCATAGGCCTTGCTGACATTCACAGCCTCGATCACCTTGGCGCCCAGGCGCGGCCCGGGCGGAATATAAATCTCGATCTCCTGCGCGCGCTTTTGCGCATCCTGATTCAACATCGCTTCATACGCCGCCAGCCGGGCCTTCGATTTGGCCCGCCTGGCGCTGGGAGATTTCCTCACCCATTCCAGCTCGTGCGCCAAAGCCCGTTGCCGGCTGCTTTCGGACTTCTCTTCCTGCGCCAAACGCGCCTGCTTCTGCTCGAGCCACGAGGTGTAATTCCCCTTCCAGGGAATTCCCTGCCCCCGATCAAGCTCCAGGATCCAGCCCGCGACGTTGTCCAGAAAATAGCGGTCGTGCGTAACCGCGATCACGGTTCCGGCGTAGCGCGACAAATGCTGCTCAAGCCAGGCCACCGATTCCGCATCCAGATGGTTCGTCGGCTCGTCGAGCAGAAGAATGTCCGGCTTCTTCAGCAGCAACCGGCACAGCGCCACGCGCCGCCGTTCCCCGCCGGACAGGATCTTCACCGGCGCATCGCCCGGCGGGCAGCGCAAGGCATCCATGGCCATTTCCAACTGCGAATCCAAATCCCACGCATTTGACGCATCGAGCTTCTCCTGCACGTGTCCCTGCATTTCCAGGAGCTTATTCATCTCCGCATCGCTCATCGGCTCAGCGAGGCGATGGTTGATGCGCTCATATTCCGCCAGCAGATCGATGGTTGCCTGCATCCCCTGCTCGACGAGTTGCCGAACGGTAAGCGAATCATCCAGATGCGGCTCCTGCTCCAGAAACCCGATGGTGTATCCGGGTTGAAGACTGATCTGCCCCTCGAATTTCGTATCCACCCCAGCCAGGATGCGCAGCAGCGAGCTTTTCCCCGAGCCGTTCAGACCCAGCACGCCGATCTTGGCCCCGTAGAAATAGGACAGCCGGATGTCCTTGAGGATGACCTTTTTCTCGTGCGACTTGCTGACGCCGATCATGGAGTAAATGATTTTGTTGGCTTCAGGCATGGGCGGAAGAGATGTTACAGAAGTTTACAAAACGTTACACTTTTTCGAATACGATTAGTGTACACTAGCTTTATGTGTCGCTATAAGCTCTTGTGGAAGCAGAACTTATCACCATATATCTGCCGGCGTTGGGTTTTGGAGGGCGGCATGTGTAACGTTGGGTTACTTCTATGCCAGAGGTAGCCATGGAATCCCGAGAACATCCTGGAATTGTCGATCACCCGAGCAATCATTCGGTCGAGGAGACTACCAAACGATTGCAGATGATGCTCCACGACAAGGGCGTCCGGCTTTTCGCGCTGATTGACCACAGCGGCGAGGCGGAAAAGGTTGGCATGAAAATGCGCCCGACGAAGCTGCTGATCTTCGGCAGTCCCAAGGCGGGCACGCCGCTGATGATCGCGGCCCCAAGCATCGCCATCGATCTACCGCTGAAACTCTTGGTCTGGGAGGATGCCGCCGGCAAGGTATGGATTTCACTCAACTCCGTTGAATATCTGCGCGCCCGCCATCACGTTCCGGAGGAGTTGGCCGGCAATATTGCCATCGTTTCCACGCTGGCGGAAAAAGCAGCTGAATGATCGAGCCGGAACTTCAGTTTAGTCGAATTTGAAAAACGGGACAGATCTGAATTTTCCGACACTGTGGAAATTCAGAGCTGTCCCGTTTTTTTCTGACCGCCCCTAGGGCTTAACGACGCCGCGCTTTTCCAATGCCACGATGCGCTGCTCCTGCTTCTCAACGACAGCAACTAGGGCGTCGATCAACCCCATATTTGCGGGTCCGGTTTCACTGAACCTAGGCATCTTTCCTGTCGCTTCTTTGAGAAACGAGCGGTAATCCGCGACCTGCTTTTTCAACTCGGCGATTTCCATCGTTGATCCTTTCGTAAATTGATCATTTGCCACTTGGTGGGTGGCGTTGAATCTTCACCCGGAGCGAATGACGACGAAGCCTTTCACCGACCCATACACACTTACATTCAAAGACGCCAGCCGTGGCTTCGCTTAACGCCGCATCAACTTCTTCGTCACGCTGCGCTGGGTCCAGCGGAATCCAGGTATGTACCTCACCTCTGTGACGTATGAGGGTGTCGATTTCGGTGAGCATTTCACCTTCTCGTGGATCAAATTTCACTTCAAGTTGCCCTGACGGCGAATCTCGGTCCGCCCTGGAGTCTGGGCGCAATTTGACCAGAGTGGCGTATGGGGATGTGATAACACACGGTTGGCCGGTGAAATTGCGAATCTTGACCATAATTCTCAACGGCCAGTCGTAATTGTTATCGCGCTTGCGCTCGAATATGAAATTCAAGTGGGGCACGCGACGCTTCGGAAGAACTAGCACCTTCAGTGCCGTAAAGTAGGAAATAAACAAGATAAGCGTACTTAGAAATCCCCAGACGCCATAACTATTCGCAGATCGCATCCATTCAAGCATCGCGATTTCCCTACGTGACATATGCTGTCAGCGACAAAGTACGGCCGTAGATCGTACCGCCGCTGGGGACAGTGGGCGAGGGGTGCAGATCGGGCGACCAAGGGGGGAGAAATAAAGAGGGCGCGATTCATTCTTGGCTTCAGGCCTTCCGTTCGATTCTTCCGCTAATTCATCACATAAAACCGGCATGACACCGCGGCAGCCGACTCAGGCCACCTCGACTTGGCGAAGGGGCAGTTCGTCTATTTGCAGGGATTGGAGCGATGCGTGCCTGGACGCATGGTCGATATCGATCCCAACCAGGCGGCCTTGAGCGTCGAAATCGAGGACGATTCCCGGCCGAACCTCCTGGGATTCAACCGACGGAGCATCGGTCAGGTCGATGTAGAGCGAATCGGTCTCTTTGTAGTAGTGCAGCTTCATTTCTTTTCTATCCAGCCCGTTTGGCAAGGAGCTTGCGGACTTTCGGCACCAGTTCGTTGGGAATCTGCATCATGGTGGTTGTTTTGCCGTCGTACGCCGCTTCGGCTTCGGCAATCGCCTGATCATCGGTCTGGTGATCGTAGTGAGCGATGATCGCTTGCACCTTTCGGCGGTTCAAACCCTTGGGGTATCGGTTGGGGTCTTTCTTGGCCGAGCCAACGCGAGCTTTTCTGTTTGCCGATTTGCTTTTCATGATTCCTCGCAGATTCTCTCGAAGTCACTCTGATCGGCAAGGGGATCCCTCACCATGGCCTTGAGTCTGGCAAAATTCCTGAACGGAAGTAAATGAACCGCCAAGACGCCAAGGACGCCAAGAAAGGCATATTTGCCACGGATGAAAATCAGATCCACGCAGATGGAATGCGATCAATAACGTCTTTTATCTGCGTGCATCGGTCTTTCATCTGTGGCCAAAAATCTTGGCTTTCTTGGCGTCTTGGCGGTTCAATCGTCCTTGTTCCTGCCGGAATGCCGGGGCGAGGGGATAAGCTGCGCCGTTCGATTCTTTTCCCGCATTATCGTATAAATCCGCCCATGGACGCGCGCAAGCGGATTCTTACCGGCGATACGCCGACGGGCAGGCTTCATCTGGGCCATTACGTCGGCAGTGTCGAAAATCGGCTGGCGTTGCAGGATCAGTATGATTGCTATTTCATCATCGCTAATAAGCATGCTTTCACGACCCGGGCTGATAAGCCGGCCGAGATTCGGCAGTCCGTGCTGGACATCGCCACGGATTACCTGGCCGTGGGGATCGATCCCAACCGCAGCACGCTGTTCATTCAAAGCGAAGTACCGGCCATTGACGAATTGGCTTTTTTCTTCGCCATGCTCCTGCCGTTCAATCGGGTGATGCGCAATCCCACGCTGAAGGAGGAAATCCGTGACAAGGGGCTCGGCGAGGAGATTTCCTTCGGTTTTCCGCTCTATGCCGTGGGGCAATGCGCCGACATTTTGGCCTTTCGCCCGGCCCTGGTGCCGGTGGGGGAAGACCAGCTTCCGCATCTGGAAATGACGCGGGAGGTGGCCAGGCGATTCGACCAGATTTACTGCGGCGTCGATCCGCACACCGAAGATGGGGATTACGTCGCGCGCGGCGGGGTGTTTCCGGTCATCGAGCCCAAGCTCGGGCGCGTGCGCCGGCTCGTCGGCACGGGCGCTCCCGGACCCACGGGCGAATTGCTCAAGATGAGCAAATCACTCAACAACGCCATTTATCTTTCGGATGATTCGGATGCCGTTCAGAAAAAAGTCATGGGGATGTACACCGATCCCAAGCGCATCCGGGCCACCGATCCCGGCACGGTGGAGAACAATCCGCTCTGGATATTCCACGAAACATTCAATCCCGACAAAGCGTGGGTGGCCGAGCATGAGGCGGCCTACCGCGCCGGCAAAGTCGGCGACGTCATCATCAAGCGAAAGTTGGTCGAGGTGTTGAACACGCTGATCGAGCCGATTCGCACGCGGCGAAAACAATATGAATCCCGGCCGGATGACGTTCTGGATGCACTGCGAAACGGCACGCGCCGGGCCAACGTCCTGGCTGAGGAGACGCTCGCGTTGGCCAAGGCGGCGATGAAGCAGGATTACTTTTCGCGATCGCTGGGGATCGAAGGGGGCTGAGGGCAAATCGATCAAGAAGATGCGGGAAGATGATCGGTTGAATCCTCCGTGACGATCGGCGGCGCCGGCTCGTATAGGATAAGGCGCTGCCGCCGCGGACGCACCTGGCTGGCCCGTCGGCCATCGAACAGGCTGTCGGCAATCGAAAGACTAAAGTTCGCCGCGTGCCGCGGCAAATGCGAATGAGTTTCGCGCCCAAGCGCGACCTCAACCGTCCTTCACAACCCCCACTGTCCGACCTCCCGCCGAAGATCCTGTGGAACCTCCACCGACGATGGCCGATGTTTCTGGCGAAAGCAGTGGCGGGTGGGCAGGCCATTCAGTTTGGAGCCGTATGTTCCTGTCCGCGGCGGCAGCGCCTGTTACGTTCGAGTTGGCGCCTTCGGCCGTCGGGAACACCGCAACCGATCATCATCGTCTTGGTTTATTCGCCCTTGTTCCCGCCGATTCAGTTATGCACCCGGCGGTTGACCCCCGCTATCGCCGGGCGGAACAGGGGGATTCTCGGGCGCTGGCGGCGGAGCATCTTGTGGCGGGAGATAGCCGCCGTATCCGGCCTGGCCGTACCCTCCGGCCTGCTGTTGCATCATCCAATAGTACGCCTGTTGCATCGCCTGCGCCTGTGCGCTGCCGGAGGATTTGAGCGCGACGACAAGCTTGGCGATGGTAACGATGCACAAACCCAGAACGCCCAAAGTGAGCAGCAGCGGAGCAATCACCATCGGATTGCCGGCCACCTGAAGTAAGTCGCTGAGCAAACTCAACGCCAGGAACAAGCCGACGATGCAGTTCACGGCGATCGAACAGACCGTGGATGCCTTTCCGCCCTTGCGGACGAAAATGGTCAGGAGCAGAAGCAATCCGCCGGTGAGCAACATCATTCCGGAAAAGACCAAGAAGACCAGGCGGATTTCCTGCACGAGCGTGAAATTCTGCATTTGAGGAAGCGAAGCCTGCTGCTGCCGCGCCGCTTGCATGACAAGCTCGTCCGGGGCAACCCAAATGGCGGCGCCGACGCAGGTGCCGCCGAGGAAAATCAAGGCCCCGAGGATCAACTGCCACAAGCCCGCGGCGAGGGCTTCGGAACGTGGCGGGGCGTAGGCCCAAGCCGAGGGATCGACCATCGGCGGGGAATAGGGCGGCGGGGGATAGGGATATTGGCTCAAGACGATTTCCTGGAGGCGTCGGGAAGGATGGTCGCGGCAGGCGGCCCGAGCGTCAAGGCGGATTGCACGACCGCCGCCGCCGCCACGGCCGCCGTTTCAACCCGAAGAATCGTTTGGGTAATACGGGCGGCGACGATTCGCGCGGCAGCGAAGGCCTCGATCTCCGCCGGACTCCATCCCCCTTCCGGGCCGACCAGAAGCACCAGCCCTGACGGCATGTCGCCGGCCAATTGAAAAATCGGCACGGCGTCATCGGCTGGAGACAAATACCACGCCGTCATATTTTCGCTGCGAGCTTGGTCCAGAACGGTCCGCGGCTCGGCGAGGGGGTCGATGCGCATGACGTAACGCCGCCCGGATTGCCGGGCCGATTCCTCCGCCAATCTCCGCCAGCGTTGAACCTTCGCCTGGCCCCGCGGCAAAACCACGCTGCGCTGGGCTGCCAGGGGAATGAAGCGATCGACGCACAGCTCGCTGAGTTTTTCGATCATCCAATCCGCGCGTGCTGCCTTGGGCACGGCAGCGGCGACGGCCAGCGGCGGCCGCTGGGCGCGCGGAGGATCGACCTGCTCGATCTGGATGGAGACCGAGCCCGGGGCGATCGACACGATTCGCCCCCGCCCGCTTGCGCCGGCGGAATCGAAGATTTCAAGCTCCGCCCCTTCGCTCATGCGAAGAACGTCGCGCAGGTGGTGGGCCTGCGCCGGCGGAAGATCGATCCGCCCGAGGTGGGCCTGAGGCACAAGTATTCGCCGCATGGGAAAGAATTATCGGACCGCGGCGGATTGACGGCAACCCAGAGGAGTGGCCCTGGCGCGTTGCCTCGGCGCTTCGGCTAGGTTATGCCCGTTTGGTTTTCACGTCATCCCGCCTTTCGGGTTCGCATGAGCAGCCGCAGTCCCTCGGCCACCATCTGCGACCGTTTGAGACGATTCGCTCGCGCATAGGCATCGACTTTCTGGAGCAGCCCGCGCTCGATACTGACGGGTACGATCGCCGCGCCCTGGCCAATCTTAGGTCGTCCGAGGCCTCGCTTGACCCGCTGCCATCTCTTGCGTTCCGCGGGCGTGAGCGCCCGTCCCGGCAAGCCAGGGCCCAAATCTTCCTTCTGGAATGGCGCGATCTCCGCTTCCTTCTCGGCATCAGAGAGCGCCATAAATCTTTCGACGGGGGACTTCTTGTTCTTCATAGTCACCGGCTCCGTCGCCGCCGCCGCGTGGTCAGCGGCATGGCGTGAATGATGAAAATTGCGTCATCGGAATCGACCAGATACACCACGCGTACCGGACGATCTCCCAGGCCGCGGCCCTCGACTATCCATTTTCTCTCTCCAGCACGACGAGGCCACGGCCTGCTGGCTCGCCTTACTACCTTTTCAGCCTCGACCACCGAAACGCCGTGTCGTGTCACATGATCCAAATTCCATTCGTTCCAGCGGAAGCTGCCCATGGACTAAATTATATAATATAATTTGCGAACGCCAGAGAAAATTATATAATTTAAGGCGTTTCCGCTCCCGATTGCGCCGTGATTCTTTTCCGGGTTCTGCTCTCCGTGCGTTTGCAGCGGGGCAGGCGACTTGGTTCTGGCTCGCCTCGGGGACGGCGGCAAGAGACGCGTCATGGGAACCGATTATCGGACCGCGGCGGATTGACGGCAACCCAGAGGAGTGGCCCTGGCGCGTTGCCTCGGCGGCGCCGCAAGGTTATGCTGATGTCAAAGGTGTCCGAAGAAGCGCATGGAGGCGCGGCCTCAAGGAAGGATTCCTATGGTACAGGCACCCGCGGTTGACGCCGACGAACTGCTTTCCCAATTGGCGGCCAGCGAGATCGATCGTCTTTTGGCCGACGCCGACTGCAAGCCGAAATCCGCCAAAACACCCGCCGCCGAATCCGCCGCTCTCGATTCCATCGCCGCCGCTACAGTTGAGGCATTGGCCGAAGGTCCCGAACGCGCCGCGCTGCTGGAGGCGGCTGGATTCGATTCGCCCAACACCCCCGAAGCGTCCGACGGGGCAAACGGCCAACCCACCGGGGACGAGCGATCGGCCCTTTTGCGGGCCGCCGGCTTTGAATCAAGCGATTCAGCTCCAGCGTCGGAGCCGGCAAAGGCCCCGGCTGTGGCGGTGCCGGAGGATGTTGATCGGCCGGTCCCGATCTATCTGAAACCCCTGGTATGGATCAACGCACCCTTGGACGCATGCCCCCCCGGCGCACGTGCAATACTTGGCAACGCCGCTCTTGTAACGCTGGTGAATGCGCTTGCGGTCCTGGCGTATCTTTTCTTCTGGCGCAGGCACTGAGAAGCCGTCGCAAACTTGATACGCACCTCTTAAACCATAACGGCGTTAGCTTTCTCGCCCGCTCCATTTTTATCGGACCGCGAGATTAACTCACTGCCCTTAGCGGCCGATAGTGCTGGTATGCGGTACAAAATATCTGCTTCGGACAGTCGGCGTTCAGGTGTGGCGATCGTGTACGTGATCCTGACCCTGGTGGCGATGCTGAGCTTCTGCTCGCTGGCGGTGGACTGGGGGCGCGTTCAGACGTCCAAGACGGAACTGCGCCGGGCGGTGGACGCCGCGGCGCGCGCCGGCGCGGCCTGCCTGCCGCAGGGACTTTCCTCCATCCGAACCGAGGCGATCTCCATCGCGGGCAGCAACAACGTGAACGGCGCCGCGCTCACTTTGACCAATTCCAACATCCAAATGGGCATCTGGAATAAGAGTACCGGCGTGTTCAGCTCCAGCGGCAGCGCGGACAATGTCACCACATACCAGGCCGTCCAGGTGCAAGTCCCCGCGAACCAGGTCAAGATTCCTCTGCTGTTCGGCACGATGATTGGCATGTCGACGTGCAGCGTGACGGCGACTTCGGTGGCCGCGTTGGTTGCCGAGCCGAGTACAACCACTCAGTTTGTTTCGGCGCACGGGGACCCGTGGCTGGCGGGAGAGCCTGCGGGCACGCAGGGCAGCGTGCCGGATCCCGGATATGACAGCCCATCGAAAAACACCACCCACCCGTGGAAAAGTGACGTGGCGAACCCGGCGGCTGTTGCCGCGGCGGTTGCCGCCGCGGGGTCCTCTGGTAATTACACACCGCCGACAGAACCGAGTTCGACGAAACTGTATACGACGGACTACTCCGGCAGCGAGCCGTATGGCTCTCCCAGCGCATTCCAATTGACTCTTACGCCGGGATCGATCGTCACGGTTTCCATCCTGGACAATTCGAACAATCTGTCGAACAATCAAGGCTTTCTCAACGGTGGCACGGGCAGTGTCTATGCCGACGGGACCGGCACCAGCGGTGGTTCAACTTCCAGTTACAGCGACGACGCGGCGAACCCCGGCCTTCCCCAGAGTTCCACCACCACGAGCGGCACGGAACACGGCCTATCGAATATTATCATCCCGATCAATTCCGTGGTCGGCGTTTTCATGGACCAGAACGGGGCGACCTATGGCGCGGATAGTTCTCAGGAGACCACTGAGTCTTCCGCCCCCTCCACCCCCAATGGCCTGGATTTCAGCCTTCAGTCCGCGCGCGATTATACGTCGCTGGAACCGCAGCTTAACCAAACCTTCTATGTTGGCGATGGGTCAACGAGCACGGGAACCCAGCAAATTATCGTGGTTCCGCCCAACGCTTCCGCGCTGTTCCTGGGGACCATGGACGGACACGAGTGGAGCAACAACGTGGGCGGCTTCACCGCGACCATCACCCAATATCAGATCCAGATCGTTCGCTGAGCGATGCCCCCGGTGAATCACCGGGGGCTAAATGGACTGCGAGACGGCCGCTGACTATTTTGGCAGCGGGGGCGCGGGCTGGTAGTTCTGGGCGATGGGCATCCGCCGGCCGAAGCCGAAGGCGCGACTGGTGACCTTGATTCCCGGCGCGGCCTGGCGGCGCTTGTACTCGCTGCGATCGATCAGGCGGATGACTCGCAAGACCGTCTGCTCGTCGAATCCGTCGGCGATGATCTCGGCGGCGCCTTTCTCCTCTTCCACATACCGATAAAGAATCGCGTCCAGCACCTCGTAGGGCGGAAGCGAATCCTGATCGGTCTGATCGGGGCGAAGCTCGGCGCTGGGAACCTTGTCGATGCTGCTTTGGGGAATCAGCTCGCGCCCCGCCTGCCGGTTGATCCAGCGGGCCAGTTCCCAAATGGTGGTCTTGGGCACGTCGCTGATGACGGCGAGGCCGCCGCACATGTCGCCGTAAAGCGTGCAATATCCCACGGCGATTTCGCTCTTGTTGCCGGTGGTCAGCAGCAGATGATTGAATTTGTTGCTGAATCCCATGAGCAGCGCACCGCGGACGCGGGCCTGGAGGTTTTCCTCGGTAACATCAGCCGTCCGGCCTTCGAAAACGCCGGACAGCGTCTTCTCATACGCCTCATGCACCTGGTTGATCGGGACGATGTGAAGGGCGATTCCTAGGTTCCGCGCGAGTGCCCGCGCGTCCGCCACGGAATGGTCGGAGCTGAATCGGCTGGGCATGGCCACGCCGGTCACTTTATCCTTGCCCAATGCCGCGACGGCCAGGGCAGCCGTCAGAGCCGAATCGATTCCCCCGGACAGCCCCAGCACCACGCTTTTGAAAGAGCATTTTCGAACATAATCGCCCAGTCCCAGCAGCAGCGCACGATAGATCGATTCGATCCCCTCGCTGGGCCGATTGATCGGGCCCGATGACGTTTCCGATCGGCCGGCGACGGGAACATCGACAACGATCAGATCCTCCTCAAAGTCCTTGGCCTGCGCAATCACATTGCCGCCGCGGTCAAAGACCACGCTGTTGCCGTCGAAGACCAATTCGTCATTGCCGCCAACCTGGTTCACGTAAACCAGCGGCTGACCGTATTGCCGAACCTGCGACGAAAAAAGTTCCAGGCGGAATTGATGCTTGCCAACGACAAACGGGCTGGCGCTGGTGTTGATCATGAGCTGCGCGCCGGCGTGATGCAGATCGGCAATTGGATTGCGATGATAAAGCCGGCGGGGAATCAGCCGCTCGTCGTTCCACAAATCCTCGCAGATGGACAGCCCCCCCACCACCTCGCCGAGCTGCACGAGGTTCTCCCGCTCCTCGGCCGGGCCCGGCTCGAAATACCGGCTCTCGTCAAATACGTCGTAGGTCGGAAGCAGCGTCTTGAAATGCCGGCTGACGATGCGACCCTCCCTGAGCAGGGCCACGGCATTGTGCAGCGGCCGACCCACCGGATTGGCATTTCGCTCGGCGTACCCCACGACCGCATCGATTCCGTTGGCATGCTCGGCAATCGATTGCAGCCCACGCAGGTTGTCCTCGATAAACTGCGGCTTGAGCAGCAAATCCTTGGGCGGATACCCGATCACCGACAACTCCGGAAACACGACAAGCTGCGCCCCCTGCCCTTTGGCTCGGGCAATGAAATCGATCGCCTTGCGGCAGTTTCCCGCGATGTCACCCACCGTCGGATTGATCTGGGCCAGGGCGAGGCGCATGGCTAAATCCTATTCATTACCCACAATTTGTCTCCGGCCGCACCGCTTTTCATATGGTTTTCATCAAAGGAACCTATAGACTAGCAAAATAAGGGAGCTATCCATGAAATTGAAGCTGACTTTGGTTGTCTTGATCTCCGTCTTCATCTCCATGCGGGCATCGAGCGCTCGGGCCGATGACACCGGCGGGTACAAACTGCTCAAATCCCTCACGGTCGGCGGCGAGGGCGGATGGGATTACCTGGCCGTCGATGCCCATGACCGCTACCTTTACATTTCGCGCGGCAACCGCATCGATGTCTTTGACGCCGGTTCCTTCGAGAAGCTCGGCGAGATTCCCGACACCCCGAACGTGCACGGCGTGGCCTGGGACGCGAAATCCGGCCACGGTTTCACCAGCAACGGCAACCGCAGCGATCCGTCGGTCACCATGTTCAACATCAAGACCCTCCAGGTCATTAAAAAGATCAGCGTCACGGGCCGGCCTGACGGGATTTTTTTCGAGCCGTTCACCAAGCATATTTTCGTGGAGAGCCACTCCGATCCCAATGAAACGGTCATCAACCCGGCGGACGGCAAGGTGGTGGGGACGATCGACCTCGGCGGCGAGCCGGAACAGGCCGCCAGCGACGGCAACGGGCACGTCTACGTCAATTTGGAAAGCACCAGCGAGGTCGTCGTTGTCGATCCCGCCGCGATGAAGGTCACCGCGCGCTACAAACTCGGCGAGGGCGAGGGCCCGTCGGGAATCGGCCTCGACGCCAAGAACCGCCGCATCTTTTCCTGCTGCGGCAATGCCAAGATGGTCATCCTCGATGCCGACAACGGCAACATCCTGGCCACGCTGCCGACGGGTCGGCGCACGGATGCCGGCACATTCGATCCCGACACAATGGAAGCGTTCAGCTCCAACGGCGACGGCACGTTGACCGTGGTGAAAGAAAACAGTCCAACGAGTTTTGAGGTCGAGCAGAATGTCCAGACAAAAATAGGCGCTCGGACTTGCGCATTGGATTCCAAGACTCACCATATCATTTTGGTGACCGCGCAGTTTGAAGCCCCCGCAACCGCGCCCGCGCCCCATCAGACCGCGAGCGGCCGTCCCCCTCGCCCGCGGATGGTCCCGGGAACGTTTATGATCCTGGTGGTGGGACGGGAGTAAAAAAAGGGCCGGCCCGCGGGTCGGAAAGGTAAAGAGCCCGGGGGCCGGTGGGGTTGATTGGTGATGGCGAACTTGGCCGCGCGGTCGTTGTTACGCGGCCAGCGGCTGCGTCGAGAGATACAGACCCAGCATTCCACGATCGATCTCGTCCATGTCCATCAGTCGGCCGCACACGTCGTATTGGTCCTTGCTGACCTTGGCGACGCGGGCCACGCTCATCCAGCCGGTCCATTCGGTTTTCGGGGAGATCCCGGATGCGCGGGTGACAAACGGGCTGATGCCGGCGTAGGCGGGCAGTTCCATCCGAAGGCGAATCTGGTGATCGGGCTGGACGTTGGGTTGATTGGTGCGGATGCGAAGGCCGCCGGCGGAGATATCGACGATCTTCCCGAAGTTCTTGCCCGAGCGCCGACCCCCTTCCCAACGATCCACCGTGATCTCCTGGGTCTCGAGATCGTGCCGCCGATGCTCCCGCCGCTCTGCCGTGGTCGATAATTCCATGACCGATTCAACGCTTTCCTTGGCGAGAGAAGACATCTGGCTCATAGATTTGCTCCTTATTCTGGGCGGCAGTAAAGACATCGGCCATTCGTCCGGGTGACTTTGTTAATTTGGGTATTTTGAGAAGAACAGATAGAAAATTTTATAACCGATTCATTTATCCCAATTAACGACATTTTGACAATGTCTGTTATGACGGATATATGGGTCATGATGAGCGGAAAACTTCGCGAAGAGATTGGAAAAAGCGGCCCGTTCGCCTCCCTGGAAGAAGAGGTCCTGCTCAATTTTTTGCGCACGGCCGACCGGCTCACCGGAAGCGTGGAAAGCGCCATCAAGCCGATGGGGTTGTCCCCCACGCAGTACAACGTGCTGAGAATTCTCCGCGGAGTCAATCCACAAGGCATTGGATGCCAAGAGATTGCGCGACGCATGATCACGCGGGATGCGGACATTACCCGCCTTCTCGACCGGCTGCAGGAGCGCGGGCTGGTCCACCGGCAACGGCAGACGGATGATCGCCGAGTCGTTCATATCACCATTACCCCCGCCGGCTTGGCCATGCTGGCGGAACTTGATCCGATCATCGTGGATTTGAACCAAAAGCTGCTGCGGCATCTGGGGACCCAGCGCCTGAAGATGCTATTGGAACTCATCGAGGAGGCTAGAAAGCACTCTGAAGCATGAGGGCTTGACAAAATACTTGTTATAACATATATTGTACGAACGAGTATTTGGTCGAATTCCAGATTGGAGATTTTATGATCAACATCATCCCATCGAGCCAGCGTCATCACGCCGAGCACGGCTGGCTGGACACTCATTGGCATTTCTCCTTCGCCGATTATCACGACCCGAACAACATGAACTGGGGAGCGCTCCGCGTCTTTAACGACGACATCATCCACGGCGGCGGCGGCTTTGATCTCCACCCCCATCGCGACATGGAAATCGTCACCATCGTTTACAAGGGCGAGCTGCGCCATCAGGACGATCTCGGAAACGCCGGCGTGATTCACCCGGGCGAGGTCCAGGTCATGACAGCCGGCCGAGGGATCGTCCACGCCGAGCATAATAATTCGGCCACCGATCCGGTCCATTTGCTTCAGATCTGGATCATTCCGCGGCATCGCGGCAATACGCCGCGTTGGGAACAAAAGCAGTTCGATCCCCGGAGCAGGCTCGGGAAGCTCTTGCCCGTCGTTTCAGGCGGGGACGTCCCCCAGACGCTGGAGATCGATCAGAATGCGATCGTTTATCTCTCCAAACTGTCATCGGGCCAGCAGGTGCAGCACACTCTGGCCGCTGGGCGAAAGGCCTATCTGTTCGTAGTTGAAGGAAAGATTGAATTGAACGATAAGCTTCTTTCAGCCGGCGATCAGGCCCGGATCGATCATGAAACGCATTTGGACATCGCGGCCAAGAAAGATGCCGATTTGATTCTGCTCGATTTGCCGTAAAATGAACGTTGGCTTTTTTACAAGGAGCATCCATGAATCGTCTATTGGGTATTTTCAGCACGTTGGCTATGACGTTGGTTTTTTCTTCGGCGGCCCTGGCCGATGATTACACGTCGGATCCCGTCCATTCGTTCGTCGTGTTCGACGTTCATCACCTGGAGGCGGGATACGTTTACGGCACGTTCGGCGGGCCGAGCGGCTCGGTCAGTTATGACGGCAGCGATTTGACGAAGACCACCTTCGACATCAGCGTTGATGTGGACAGCATCGACACTCGCAATTCCAATCGCGATAAGGACCTCAAAGGCCCCGATTTCTTTGACGTCAAGCAGTTCCCGACCATGACGTTCAAGAGCACCGGCGTGAAGAAGACCGGCGATGCCACCATGGACGTCACCGGCGATCTGACGCTGCGGGGAGTCACCAAATCCATCACGGTTCCCGTGGAAGTCACCGGCACCGGCAAAGGCATGAGGGGCGAAACCCGCACCGGATTCCGGGCCGACTTCAAGATCGATCGCACTAATTTCGGCATGACGGCCGACCCGCCGCCGGTCATCGGCAACGATATTCACATCATCGTCGCCATTGAAGCGACCAAGCAATAACGGCCGCGAATGCCCTTTACTCCGATGCAAATCCTGGCCGGGATGGTTCTGCCGGCCGTGTTGTTGGGCGTGGCCATCGCGCTGGCCTGGCGACCGTGGAGCCGTCGCGCCACGGCCGATGCCCGCTGGGTCTTCGCTCCGATCATCGCAATCGGGTTTTGCATTGCGTATTGGAACTTCGAGTTGAAACCTGGTTGGCCGCCGGGCGGCAACGTCCTTTTTCTGCTTTTTTATTTCGCGGTCCCGGTGGGGATTCTTGGGTTGCTGGATTCGCTGCTGAAGCCGCCGCTGTGGTTGCGGGCGGTCGTGCTGCTGCTTCTGTGGCGGATTTTCGTTCGACTGCTGTTGCTCCCGCAGATTCCGCGGCAGATTTCCGCGCCCAACGCCGAATTGTGGATCGACGCGCTGTCGCTGATCGCGTTGGGCTGGTGGCTCACGTTTGAGCATCTGGCGGATCGTTCACCCGGCGTCGTGACGCCGCTGATCCTCGCCGCGGTGGCGGGCGCCAGCGCCATCCTGCTGGCGATGGGCTGGCACATCCAGGCTTCCGGGGCAATGGCCGGGGCGCTGGTGGCGATGTCCATCGCCGCCATGGTCCTGGCGACGTGGAACAGCCGAATCTCCTTTTCGCGCGGATTTGCCCAGACGATCGTCCTGCTTCTTCAACTCATTCTCATCCACGGATATTTCTACACGGATGACGCGCTGACAACCGGGCAGCAAATCTGGGCAGGGCTGCTTTTGGCGTCACCGCTGCTCGCTTTCACCGGCGATTTGCCGGTCCTCCGCCGACAACGTCCGGCATGGCGGCTCGCCGTGAGAGCGATTCCGGTGCTGATTGCCCTGGGCATCGTGTGCGCGGCGACCGTCCGCAATTATGCCCGGGCCGATCAGGCCCAGCCGACAATGCAGGATGAATAACGAACGCTTGATTTCCCGCCGCTAAAAATTCTCGACAACCCATAGGAACTCCGATAGGTTGAACAATAGACGAAGATGTCGCGTTTTTTGCCGCTGGTTATTCTTGTGATCTGGTTGTCCAGCCCGTCGGCGCCGCCGATGGGCGGGCTGCCTCCCCTGGCCGGCGGCGCGATTTTCCTCGGCTTTCATCTGGTCATGATCGCGGTGCTGGCCGTTTGGAGCCGGCGGGTCGCCCGCCTGGCCCATTTCAACCACATTCAGCGACGCGTGCGGACCTTTCACTCCGTGATCTATGCCAGCCGAATTCTCATTCCCGTCTGGCTGGCCGTGGGAATCTTCGTGTTGGGTTGGAGGGAGCAGGTTTTCTGGCTGCTCGGGCAAACGCCGCTGGGCCGGCTGCCGATCGATTTCCCGGGTCTTCTGCTCGGCTGCCTGCCGTCGTTTATCGCCTGGATGGCGCTGTGGTGGGCGCAGTTCCCGGCCGACCGGGCCCTGCGCGAGCAGAACATTCTGATTCAACTCGATCAAAGCCTTCCCCTCCAGCCGCCGCCGTCGTTTCGCACTTATTTTTTCGTGAACCTCCGCCTGCAACTTTTGCTCACGATCGCGCCGGCGCTGTTGCTGCTTGTGCTGCACGATGCCCTGTCGCTGATTTTGCCGCCGATATTTCACCACTTCGGCGCGCTGGCCAACCAGCAGGACCTGATCGAAGCGATGATCACGCTCCCGTCGTTCCTGATATTCCTGGTCTTCAGCCCGGAAGTCCTGCGGCGGGCTCTGCACACCGAATCGATGCCCGACTGCCCGCTTCGCCGCAAGTTAAAGAAGATCGCCCGGCAGCACCGCGTCGGATTCCGCGATGTCCTGCTTTGGAAAACCGAATCGCAGATGGGCAACGCCGCCGTGATGGGGTTCGTCCCGCGATTCCGTTACGTGCTGCTGAGCGATTTGCTGCTGGAAACGATGCCCGACGAACAGATCGAAGCGATCTTCGCCCACGAGTTGGGGCACGTCGTGCACCGCCATCTGTACTGGCTGGTGGCGGCGATGGCGGCGATGTTTTTGGCCGCCGCCGGTCCCGGTCAGATGATCGCCGATGCCTTGCAACCGCTGGAGAGCTACGCGTGGCTTGGGGATTCGCTGCAGACGGCGCTGATGCTGGGCGCGGCGATCGGTTTGTTCGCGCTGGTTTTCGGTTTTGTCAGCCGCAAATTCGAGCGGCAGGCCGACGTCTTCGCCGCGCGGACGATCCAAACTTCCATCGACGCATCGGCCGAGCCGGCGCGCGGCAATCCCGATGTGGTGCAAGCGGGCCTGGCCAATACCGCCGTCCTCGGCGAGCCCGCCATCGCTCTCGCACCGCCGGGCAGTCATGTCGGCCGGCAAGGGGCGGCGATTTTTTGCTCCGCCCTGGAGCGCGTCGCGGTGGTCAACAACATTCCCATCGCGGCCAGAAGCTGGTGCCACGGCAGCATCGCCAAACGCATGCGATTCCTGGAATATCTGGCCCGCGACGCCCGGCGAACCACGCAATTCGACCGTTTCATGTCCAGGTTTTTTGTGGTGCTGATTGTGGGCCTGTGCGTTTTTGCGGGGTGGAGTGCGCTGGTGGTGGAGAGATAAAGCGGCTCGCAAGCGAGCCGGCTAAACAATTGGCTCTAGCATGGGCGGATAAAGGTCCCGGGCGTCGATCGGCAACTTGTCCGGATTCAAATCCGCCCACATCGCCGCCTCGCCGTTCAGCGGGCTTTTAATGTTGTACGACTGATACGCGATCATCTGCCCGATTCGGACCGCCAGGTCGGTCAGGCGCTCGCCGGCCACCCAATGATCGCCGACGCAGATCGCGGATTCGTCGATGTTGGGATGAAAGATGGGCGTGAGCATCCGGCACACCGGGGCCAGGCGGGGATAATCGCGGGTCATGCGAATCTCCGCCAGGTGCCGCTGGCGAAACGCCGGATGTTTGCCCTTGAGTGTTTCGATTCCCCGGATGTTGTATTCGAGTTTGTAAACCTCGGCCGGTTCGCCCTCGGTCTCGATAATCCGGATCAGCGAACCCTGGCCAAAAGCCTCGCGCATCTGGCGAAGGTCGGCGATAAGTCGGCGGGTGCGCACCGACATCTTCGCCGGCGCGGCGATCGGGGCAGGCGCGGCGATCGGCGGCGGCGGCGCGTCCCCCGCAGCCGGGACAACAATGGCGCTGCCGCATTTTTTGCAACGTGCCTGCCTCCCGGCGAAACCTTCCGGGACGTTGAATCGGCCGCCGCAACCGGAGCAGGCGAAGCGAATCATCGGCCACCCCACAACGGCACGTTAAACCAAACGAACCGGCTGATGACAACGCCGAAGGCGACGCCAAAGACACAAATCACCGCTGACACGGCGGCGATGCGATTGCCTCCGTTCCGGCTACGCATGGCGTAGACAGCGGATGCCGCGCCGACGGCCAGGGGCGGCACGCCGAACGTAAACGCTCCAAGCACGGAACCGAAAACGCTGCCGCCCAGCAGGGCGAAATCCCAAGGGAAGGCTTCCCGGGCAGGCTCCGCCGGACGCGCCGGGGCTGTCGCCGCCGCAGCCGCCAGGTCCTCCGGATCCGCTGCCGCCGGTGAACTTGAATCAGCCGCGATCGGCTCATCGAGGGCTCCCACCTGCGCGCAGCCATAGGCGGCGCATCCCCGATTCTCGCGCCAGCATTCCGTGTGATAACTCTGCGAGCAATCGGGACAGGAGGTCGTCGCCTCGCCGGACAGGATCTGGCTTTGGCAGATGCCGCACACTCGCGCCGCCGACTGCGGCCGCGGCTCGGGCATGTCCGCCGCCAGCGGATCGAACGGCCGCGCGCTCGAGCCCAGCTCCACAGGCTGCGTAATTGCCGCCATGTCCACGATCGAATCATTGGGCGTCAGCGGACGGCGAATCCCCGATGCCGGATCGCCGGGAACCGTGATCTCTCCGTGGCAGATGGCGCATCTTCCGTACGCGCCGGCCATGCTGGCCGGAACCCACATCGGCGCGCCGCACGAACAGGCGAGCAGAATGCCCGGATTCTCAAATTCCGGGTTGGTTCCGTCCTCGGCGATTTCGAATGTCACCGAGCCTTCCGGCAACGCGCCGGAATCGTGGAATTTCATCTTCGCCGGTCCGATTTTGATTTCGTCGCCGTCGCGCAATGTTGTTTTGGCTTCGATGCGCTGGCCGTTGACGAAGGTGCCGCCTCGGCTGTGGGCGTCGGCGATGTAGAATGATTCCCCCTCCTTGTCGATCCAGGCATGAATGCGCGAGACGACGCGCTGGCCGAATTGCACGCCGTTGAATGCCTTGCGGCCGATCAGCACGCGCTTGGAAAACGATGCCGCCTGAATCAGATCACCGAATTGGATGACCAAGCTTGCCATGCCGTCACGCACCACCGCGGTCCATGGCCCTCGAACACCGACGGCCCGCTTTCCGCTATTGTACGCCCGCGCCGGCAATCCAGGCGGGAAGTCTTACGGATGCCACATCCTCTGAATCCAGTCGGGAATATGCAGGTCCTGCATCCGAATCAACAGACCCAGGAGCATGCCCAAGACGGCGAAGAGAAGCAGGCCGATAATCGCCAGGAAAATTCGCCCCAGCGACGGGCCGTTGCGCGGCTTACGGGTGCGCATCAGCGGCGTGGCCACCCGCCGCGGCGCCACGACAGGAGCGGTTTCCAGGGCCCCGGTGGGCTGAGCGGCCTGAGCCAGCGTGGCGGTCGCCGGCTCGTCGGCTTCAATCAGATGCGGCATCCGTTGCGGGTGTCCGCCTTCGGCGCCGAAAAATCCCTCTTCGCCGCTACGAGGATCGTACACCAGCGCCGTCTGCCACGGCAGACCGAAAAAGCTCTCGTGCAAAAAGACATCCATCTCCGAGAGAAAAATCCCATGGCCGGGATGCGTGTGATACCACCCGACGATGCGAAGTTCGGGGAATTGCTTGTCCATCGTTTCTTGAATGTGCTGCCAGGTGTCGGCGGTAAACGTCACCTGGCCGGCGCTGCCGGTGGCGGCTTCGCCCTCGATGACGTATTCGACCTGGAGAAACGGGCTGGTGGCGTCCCGATAAACATCACCCACGAGCACCCCGCAAACCTCCACGGCTGACGAGCCATCGCCGTGCTCGTGAACGCGATTGAGCGCGGACTGGCGGATCACAACCTGAAACGGCGTCGTGCGCGGGCCGCTGAGCTTCAGCTTGACCGGGTCCCGCTGCGGTAATCGCGAGAAATCGATCGCGCCGTTGACACCGCTCTCATTCTCAACCGTTTGAATCACTCCCATGACAGCGCCTCCGTTTCTTCAGCAAGCGGACCCAGCACTCGTTGGCGGTCGCCGGACATTTCCAAGCCGAACACTTCATCCCCGCGGCGGGCCAACACGATGTCCAGCGGCGGAATGCCGATCTGGCCCAGGGTGCGGTCCAATAACTCCGGGTCATCTCCGATGCGGAAAAAGGTCTTGACCTCGCGGCGAACGCCCGGACATTGCGGGCAAAACGCCTTCTCCGCCCGAACCTTTCCCAGCGAGACGAACAGCTTTTCCGATGTGCCGCAACGCGGGCAATCAAGCGATTGCAGCACGTCGCGGCATGATTCGAGTTGCACCCCAGGCAATAACCGCCGCGCTTCCGACGCCAATTCCCCCACCGTCAGATCGTCCACCCCGGCATCCAGCGCATAGATCTGACCGAGCGTCTCGTGGCTCAGGCAGTCTTCCTTTCGCTGGTACTCCACGAGATACGAACCCGCCGACAGCCCGTCGAACACCCAGCCGGAGCCGGCGATGCTCGCCAATCCGTGCAGCAGCTTCACCGCTTCCTGGCACTGCACGCCGGCAATAATCGAGGCGATCGTGGGCGTGGTCGGCGTCTTGCCCGCTTCCATTTCCGAGCGGGTCAGGAGATTGCACGAGCGCCGGGCCTGGAGGAGCCGCCAATCGGTCTGGGACATCGTGCATTCATAGCACGGCCCGTCGCCGGGAAGAAAAACGCGGGCGGTTCCGGCGATGGCCTCGATGGCCCCATCGATCCAGGGACGATTGACGCGATGGCAATGGCGGTTGATCGCGAGGCGCGCTTCGCGATTGTCCAGACCGCCGATGACCAGGTCCGCCCAGCGGAATGCGCCCATGCCCAGGTCGTGCACGACATTGCCGTTGAACGCGTGGGCGCGGATGCTGGGATAAAGCGACTTGGCGGCCTCGACGGCGACGTCGGCCTTGTAGCGGCCGTTGTCCGATTCCCGATACAGCACCGATCGCGAGAGATTGGAGTTCTCCACGCGATCCATGTCCGCGATCAAAATGTTTCCGACGCCGAGCAGCGCCAGGTTCTTGACGATTTCGTTGCCCAGCGCCCCGGCCCCGACGACCAATACCTTTGCCGCTGAAAGCTTGGACTGATCCCACCACTCGATCAGCCGAAAGCGCTCGAAGCGGTCCTGGCGCGAGCCGTCCGTGGGATTATGAATCATCCGCTCAAGCATGGCGGTTTCCAAAGCAAACAAGTTGTCGCAATCCGACGTTCCCGTGGCAGCGTGAGCCTTCCTGCCGAAGGCAGCCACTTTCCATGGCAGATGATTGATGCGAATCCACCCTGATTCGCCGGCGCCAAAACGCCTCTCCTGGATATACACCACTTCGAACGGTTCGGCCAGTTTTGGCTCCGAACCGTCCGATAACGCCATCATATAAACATTTCCCGCCCGTCAAAAGTTAATTTTTGCCGGGCGGGGTGTTGGGCGGGGAAATGGGGCGCTACCTTGCTCCAACAATGATGTCGGTTCCGTCCAGGCCGCGAGCGCGGAGACAGACGCCCCGTTGCGTCTTCTCGTAACGCACTACATTCATTCCATCGCCGAGAAAGATATCCTTGGGCGGAGCGAGCAGGTATTTCGGCGTCAGGGTCTGGAGGGTGTCGGGCCAATCGCCGTTGTCGGCGCGATATTGCGCGGCGGCGAGGACGGCGCGGGCCATTTGATCCTCCATGGCGCAAGAGCGGAACTGGTCCTGGATGCGCCAAAGGCTCGGCATAAGGACCGAGACGATCGCGTTGGTCACGCGTTGGGTGTAGGCCGGGGGCGCATCCGCCGGCCACTTCGTCAGCGCCTTCAGCGGCGCCAGATTGGCTCTACGCGTTGCCATTTCCCGATCGAACTCTCGCCTGGCGAGCTGGGCGTCTCTACCGGGAGGCATTTTCATGATCCGCACCATCTGGTCGTAAGTGCCGTTGATTTGACGCAAAGCGGTGTTCCAGTCCACGGCGTCGCGATCAATGGAGTCGAAGGGTTTTAACTGCCGGGTGAAGTTGTCGTCCCCTTGGATGAGGCGCTGCAAGTTTCCGGTTGCGATCGTCTGGGCAAACTCCAGACTGCCCCAGCGCTCGCCGACATCGACGGATTCCCACGGCTGGGAAGACGGCTGAAGCTCATCGAGCGCCGCGGCCAATTTCCGGCACCGATCGCCGGAGAGAATGCCGGCGCCGGCGGCGGCGCCGATGGCGTGGTCGGCCGTATCATTGATGCGGATGGCCACGAGATCGCCGATGAGATAAAAGCCTGCGGCCCGGCGGCCGAGGCGTTTGGCGGTGATGACGTCCGAGAGGAAGCCATCGAGGTCGCCCTGCTGTGCGCGCAAGAGCGCCCGATTGCACAGCGCCTGCGAAACGTCGCGCATGTTGCGCAGTTGGGGCAGCAAGACCCCGAAGAGCGCTCCGTTGGTTGAAACCGACGGCGCCCACCAGCGCGGCCTAGCGGCCGCTTGCGTCGCGTCGGCCAGCAAATCCTCGTGGCTTTTCAAAAACTCGGCGTAGGCCGGGTTCTCCGAGGCATTCCATAAATGAAGGCCTCGCCCATCTTCCGGCGTGTTTCGATCAAAGTTGGTCCAGATTGAACCCGCTTTGAGGTTTTCCGCGCCGCACATCGTCAGTACTTGCTGCCGGACAGATTGCGGAAAGTCGTCTATTCCCATGACGCCGAGCCACAGGACAAAGCCGTTGTTGTCCGGGGTGACGCCCTGGCTGAAGCGCTGGTTGACGGCGGCGACGTAATCGACGCTGCCATCGGGACGGACCGGGCCGAGCGCGGAAGTCGTCTCGGGGGAAATGGTGAACGGCGGGGCTGGCTGAGTGGCGGATGCGGCGATGAGGGGAAACGCCGCGATCAGGGTTATCCACCTGTTTGACATCGGATTGCTCCTTTGCGCATGGGTACAAATATGACGTTGCGCGCAAGGGTAATTTCAGGCTTTTTTTGGGGGGGGGGTGCGATGGTAAAGGTGAGCGAGCGGCCCGAGGCCGGGCCGGCTAAACAAACGCGGATTAATTGGGGCGCAACGTGACTTGAAAAAGTTCCAGGTCCTTGGCGCCGAGGCGCTTTTTGTATTCCTCGCCGCCGCGGAGAAGATTGAAGATGGGATGGCCGGCCGCGATGGCATCCTGGATCGCGAGGCTGAACGAGATGATGCCGGGGCTCCAATGCTTCTGGGCGAAATCGTAGCTGGTGTTGTAAATCATCGGACCCTGTGCGGATCGCAGACACAGCAGCCACGCCGACGCCTTGCCGTCCAGCCATAGCTCCTGCACGTAGAAATCCCCCTGCCGGCTCAATTTCGGACAAAGCCGGCGAAGAAATCCGAGCAGGACCTCCTCGGTGAAATCGGCCTTGAAGGATTCCGCCTGCCGCATGCCGGACAGCGCCCGCTCCAGCGCGGTCGCCATCTCCTCGGGCCGCGTCAAGGTCAGCCAGCGAAGTCGGCCTTTCGTCTTCGCGTTGCGGATTTTGCGATTGATTTCCTTGCGTTCATGACGGTCGAGCGAAGCCAGATAATCATCCCACGTCGCGGGCAACGGAATGTACGGGGCCATCATGACGCGCCGCTGGTGGCATTCAAATCCGAATTTGGGCGAGAGGGTCTTGAGGATTCTCCGCAGCGGCGAATCCCCGCGGATCAGATGAAGCCGCACCCCCGCCACCGACCAGTCCCACAAATCACCGAGCAACTCGAGGATGATGGCCCAGCATTCGTCGGCCGCGCCCGCATCGATGAGGGGATCGAGATAATCGGTCACCCATTGGCCGGGGGTTTCCAGCATCGACGCCGAATTCAGCCCCAGCGGAAGCACCGCCTGCAGTTCTTGGCCTCGCATCACGGTAATCAGGCGAAACTGCCCGGCGGGGACGAACTCGTTCACCACGGCGGATTGCCATGTGGGAGAGCAGAACACCGTTGCCGTCGGATTGCGCGACAGCAGCGTGTTCCATTTGGCGATGAAAGCCGGATCGTCCGGCCAGTCGCGGCGGCATCGCGCACAAAGACCCTTGCGCTCAAGCGGCTCGAAATCGGGGCCGTAGCTTTGCGCGATCTTTAATCCAGCCGGCATCAGCGCGCGCAGTGCGCCGCGCATCCTTCCGGCAAGTTGAAGTTCTCTCGGCATGTTGCCGTCCGCCGCCCAGCCACCATGGCTTCTTGAGGATTTATCAGCCGCGGACGACATCGACTTGAGAATATACCGAAAACCCCGCGCTTGTTGGGGATGGACCGTGGAGATTCTGTCATCAAGTCCCCGGGCACTTGTTGGGAAGCGGGCCGCGCCCGACAATCGCCCTATGCCGACCGGCTCGTTTGTCCATCTTCACTGCCATACCCATTATTCCCTGCTTGACGGGGCCTGCCGCATTCCCGACGTCGTGCAGCGGGTCAAAGCGCTCGGAATGGACAGCATCGCCATTACCGACCATGGCTGCCTGTTCGGGGTCGTGGAGTTCTATACCGAATGCATCAAGGCCGGCATCAAACCCATTCTGGGGATGGAAGCGTACATGGCCCCCGGCGACCGGCGCGAACGCTCGAGCCCCAGCGGCACCGGCAGCGACGCATCCTATCACCTGCTGCTTCTGTCCCAGAATCTCGAGGGTTACCGGAACCTCATCCGGCTCTCGAGCATCGCCTACCGCGAGGGCTTCTATTACAAGCCGAGAATCGACAAGGAAATCCTGAAGCAATTCCGCGGCGGGCTGATCGCCACCAGCGCCTGTCTCGGCGGCGAGATCCCCTCTTGCCTCATGCGCCGCGACGCCAAGAACGCCAAGATCATCGCCGAGACCTATCTGGACATTTTCGGCCCGGATCGATTCTTCATCGAGGTGCAAAAACAAGGCGTTCCCGTTCAGGACCAGGTCAATCCCGAGCTGGCCGAGCTGGCCAAACGGCTCGGAGTCGGGCTGGTGGCGACCAATGACGTGCACTTCCTGAATAAGGACGATCATCACGCCCACGACGTCTTGTGCTGCATCAGCATGGGCAAGCTGATCACCGACGAAAGCCGAATGAAATATCCCCGGGAGATTTACCTGAAAAGCCCGCAGGAAATGGCCGAGGCCCTCGGCAGTTTCGACCAGGCGATCGAGAACACCGCCCGGATCGCCGCGATGTGCGATGTTCAACTCGATTTCTCCAAGCGGTTCGCCCCGGTCTATCGCGTGCCCAAGGAAGCCCTGCCGGAGCCGCTGGCCGGCTCATCCGCCGCGGCCGACGACGAACGATACCTCCGTCAACTTTGCGAAGAGGGCTTGAAATGGCGATATGGGACGCGCGAGATTTCATCCGAAATCCGCACGCGCCTGGATTACGAACTGAAAATCATTTCCAGCAAAAATTTCTGCTCGTACTTTTTGATCGTCTGGGATTTCTGCAAGTTCGCGCGCCAGCAGGGAATCCCCGTGGGAGCGAGGGGCTCGGGCGTCGGCACCATGGTTGGATACCTGCTGGGGCTGAGCAATGTCGATCCGATCCGTTACGGCCTGCTCTTCGAACGTTTCATGGACCCCAGCCGAAACGACTTGCCGGATATCGACATCGACATCTGCCAGGACGGCCGCGCCAAGGTCATCGAATACGTCCGCAACAAATACGGGCACGTTGCCCAGATCATCACCTTTGGCACGCTGGCGGCCCGCGCGGTCTGCAAAGATGTCGGCCGGGTCCTCGGCGTCCCGCTGGCGCTGACGGATAAGATCACCAAGCTCATTGCCGCCGCGCCGGGAATGGACCTCAAAAAAGCCCTCGCCCAATCGCCCGAACTCGCCAAGTTGTATGAGGATGATCCGCAGGTCAAACAGATCATCGATCTCGGCAAGCGGCTGGAAGGTTTGTGCCGCAACGCCGGCATGCACGCCGCCGGAGTCGTGATCGCCGATCAGCCGCTGGAAAATCTTATCCCCCTCTGCAAAAACGGCGACGATCTCCTCACCCAATTCGAAGGCCCGATCGTCGAAAAAGTCGGCCTGCTGAAGATGGATTTCCTCGGCCTGCGCACGTTGACGACGCTGCAACGGTCGATCGATCTCGTCAAGCAAATCAAGGGAATCGAAATCGACATCGAAAAGATCGACTTCACCGATCGAGCCGTTCTCGACCTGTTTTGCCGCGGGCAAACCAAAGGCGTTTTCCAATTCGAGTCCGGCGGGATGACCGACCTGCTGATGAAAATGCACCCCGACCGCCTCGAAGATCTCATCGCCGCCAACGCCCTCTACCGGCCCGGACCCATGGAGTTGATTCCGCTCTATTGCAATCGCAAGCTCGGCAAGGAAAGGGTCCCGCAGGTCCATCCCATCATGGACGAAATCCTGGCCGAGACCTATGGCATCATGGTCTACCAGGAACAGGTGATGCGGATATTCAACCAGCTCGGCGGCATCGAACTGAGCGCCGCCTACAAGCTCATCAAAGCGATCAGCAAAAAGCAATCGGACGTCATCGCCAAGTACAAGCCCGATTTTCTCCAGGGCGCGCGTGCCAACGGCATCAGCAAGGACAAGGCCGAGGAGTTGTTCGATCTGATCCTCAAATTCGGCGGCTATGGCTTCAACAAGAGCCACTCAACGCGCTACGCCATCCTCGCGTTTCAGACGGCGTACATGAAGACGTATCACCCGGTGGAATACATGGCCGCCCTGCTGACCTTCGAGATGGGCTCGACGGACAAGGTCGTCGAATACATCGAGGAATGCGGTCACCGCGGAATCACCGTGCAAGCCCCGGACATCAATTCCTCGGACAAGGACTTCACGCCCATCTACGTCAAGAAAACCGGCGTGATCCGCTTCGGGTTGATGGCCGTGCGCGGCGTCGGCGAGAAAGCCGTCGAAGCCATCATCGAGCAGCGGAAAAACAAAGGGCCCTTCGCCAGCCTCTACGATTTCAGCGAGCGCGTCGATCAACGCCAGGTCACGCGCTCCACGATGGAAGCCCTCGTCAAATGCGGCGCGTTCTCATCTCTGAAGGCCAAGCGCGCCCAACTCCTGGCCATCCTCGACCGGGCCGTCGAGATGGGCCAGCAATCGCAGCAGGACAAGCGCATGGGCCAACTCAGCATGTTCGCCGCCGCCGGCGGGACATCCAAGCCCGCCGATGTCCTGCCCAATCTGGAAGAATTCCCCAGCGCCGAGCTGCTGAAGTTCGAGAAGGAGCTTCTCGGCTTCTACATCACCGACCATCCCCTCACCCAGCACCAGGCCGCGCTGGCCAACTACGCCACGGCCACGACGCGCGAGGCCAAAAATCTCCACGAAGGCACGGAAGTGACGATCGGCGGAATGATCAACAAGTTGAAACGCCCGATCACCAAGAGCGGCCGCTCCGCCGGCCAGCCGATGGCGATCCTGACCTTGGAAGACCTCGACGGCCAGATCGAAGCAACGATCTTCGCGGAGACTTTGGCTAAAATCGTCGAGGAACATCCCAAAGCCATCGCGGCCGGGGAGATCGTTTTCCTCCACGGCAAGGTGGACAAGCGCCGCGAGACGCCGGGGGTGATCGTCAACGATCTGATCCCCATCTCCGATTCGATGTCGCGGCTCACCCGCTGGGTGAAGGTGGAAATCGACCGCGTCGAGGGAGCGGCCGAAGTTCTCCGGCAACTCAAGCCGGTTCTGACCAAACACAAGGGGAATTGCCAAACTTTCCTGAGCGTCCCAGCCAACGGCTCGAAGCGAGCGCTGATCACTCTGGACAATGCCTGGTCGGTGCGTCCGACGCCGGCGATGAAGGAGGAATTGGAATTCACGCTGAACGGCCAAGGCCGGGTGGAATTGGCCGGCGAGGGCTCCAGACGCTCGCGCGTGCAGCAACAGCCGCTGTTTGAAAATGCGGAGGCGCCGAAAATTGACGAGGAAACCGCAATTCCCGCTACGTTCTCGGACGAAGAATTGGGATAACGGACAGAATAATCAAACCGACATTCAGGCTGCCGTTGTCTGCTCGACCTGGGCAATGCTTCGCAAGGGGATGTATCGGTTATCTTCGAGGATGGGCGCCCTGCCTCTCTTGATCGTGAAAACCTGCAGCGTCGCGCCGAAAATCAAAACGCAGCCGGGATCGCCGATCTCGACGACCTCGCCGCTGTTCAGATGGAGCCGAAGGGGCACGAATGGATTCTGCACCAGAAGCTGCCTGAATTGATCGGGCGTCATGAAGATGATTATATCCTGACTTCGGCACTATCCAGATATTCCTTCCACCATCCGATTTCAGACCCTGGCGGAGTCGATTCAAGCTCGACCGAGGTCATGCTTGAAAGCCGAACTGCAAAGGTCGGTTTCCAGCGAAACAAATAAAACCAGAAATCAATTGACAACTGCGGACTGAGATACTATTTTACCTTATGGTTAATTAACCGTTCGGTGCAATACGGATGACAGCCGATCTTCTCAGCACGACTTTCGCGGCCCTGGCCGATCCGACGCGGCGGGCGATCCTTGGGCGGCTCGCCAAGGGCGAAACCTCGGTGACCGAACTGGCGAAACCCTTTGAAATGACCCTTCCGGGGATTTCCAAGCATCTCAAGGTGCTGGAACGCGCCGGGCTGATCGCGCGTAGCCGCGAGGCGCAGTGGCGGCCCTGCCGGCTCAAGGCCGCACCGCTGAAGAAAGCCGTCGATTGGCTCGAGGAATACCGCCGGTTCTGGGAACAGAGCCTCGATCGCCTGGATGACTATCTCAAAGAACTGCAAACCAAGGAGAAAAAACATGTCCGAAGGAAATAAGCCCGCCGTTGAGCTTCCCAGCCGGGAGATCGTCATCACCCGCGAGTTTGACGCGCCCCCGGCGCTGGTGTTCAAGGCGTGGATCGATCCAAAGCATCTGGCGGCCTGGTGGGGGCCGAAGAATTTTACGAACCCGGTGTGCGAAGTGGACGCGAGGATCGGAGGGGCCTGGCGAATCGTCATGCGCGCCCCCGACGGCATGGAATATCCCTGCGGCGGCGTCTATCGCGAGATCGTCGAGCCGGAACGACTTGTCTTCACCAATATCGCGGTGGACAAGGAGGGCAAGCCGATCATCGATGGTCTCACCACCGTCACCTTCGCCGAGAATGGCGGCGGGACGAAACTCACGCTCAAAACGCGCGGCACGGCAATGATCGCGTACGCGGCCGCCTATCTCTCCGGCATGGAAGCGGGATGGACGCAAAGCCTGCAGCGCCTGGGGGAACATTTGTCGTCGGCCGGCGCTGCTGACAACGAGATCGTCATTTCGCGCATTTTCGACGCCCCGCGCGAGCTTGTTTGGCGCGCGATGACCGATCCCAAGCAGGTTATTCACTGGTGGGGACCGCGGGGATTCACCACCACGATCCAGGAAATGGACGTAAGGCCGGGCGGCGTCTGGAAGCACATCATGCACGGGCCGGACGGGACCGATTATCCCAACAGCAGTATTTTCAGGGAGGTCGTGAAACCCGAGCGCATCGTCTACTCGCACGGCGGCGGTAAAAAGGGCGGACCCGGCGCGCATTTTGACGCGACCTGGTCTTTCGACGCACTGAACGGCGGCGGCAAGACGAGAGTCACCATTCGCATGGTCTTCCCCTCGGCGGCGGAGCGCGACGAGATCGTCAAGGAATACGGCGCAATCGAAGGCGGAAAGCAGACGCTCGAACGTCTCGGAGAACATTTGATGAAGATGTGAGCGGCGCGAAAGCGACGAAAAAGCATTACGACTTTTCCAAGGCGGTCCAAGGCAAGCTCTGCCGGCCAGCCAAAACATTGCAGGTCCCCATTTACCTCGACGATGACGTGCGGGGAAAACTGCTCGGCAAAGACAAACGTGCCGCCGCGAATCTGACGAAGATCGTCAATGCGATCCTGCGATCGCAGATTGGCGTTCTGGAAATGCCGAAATAGCTTGGTTGATTTGGTTCAGCATGTATGGCGTGCCGGTCGCTTCCAGCGCTGCAACGACCTTTTTCAGTAGTTCCGATTGTGACATCGCGCGGTCCGGCGGAGATATTCAGCGAGGATCTGCTTTTCATTGGCGCCTGGAAACCGCCGCCGAAGGCCGTGAAGAAAGAGCCGCTTGCCAAGCTCGGAGAGTTCCATCGCCTTGGCCAGCCGCTGCGCGGGCGTCATTCGGCCTAGCGTTTGGATGTACAGGCGTCGATTGGTTTTCGACTTGAGTTCCATGTCCCCGAATTATATCCGAAAGCCGCGACGAAGAATCACGCGTGGCACAGGGACTTCGCAAAAGGGCGACAGACGCGAACCTTGACCAACAAATTACGGATGTCCACAATCCCTTTCAGTTCTTCCTAGAACCTGGAGTTCAGGGAATCCGCAGCCTTTTCACTTCGCCGGGCTGAATCGCCGCAACGGCCGCCTGTATAAAAGCAGCGGCGGCCATGAGGCGACGAAGCTTGTTCGTGGAAACCATGAGAATCGGAATCGTGCGTCCCGAAAGATTTTGCTGATACTCGATGTTCTGATCGGCGGTGATAAAGAGATCAAATTCGCCTTCGGCGCGCTTTAATAGGTCCCCGTTTTTGATTCCACCCCAGCGGCGCTGCTGCGCGGTACGGCATTCATGGCCGATCAAGATTTTATGAACCGGCCAAGGAACACATTCGTCGAGCAGGATGTTCATGCCACTTTCGGCGGAACCAGGGCCGCTTCGGAGCGCTCAAGGACTCGGCAAGCCAGATCGCGCGTCACCGACGGAAAGCACTGGAGGAACTCCTCGAGCGTGTAATCATCCTCGAGGTATTCGAACAGCGATTTCACCGGGACGCGCGTGCCCTTAAACACCGGCGTGCCGCCAAGGATATCCACGTCGATGGTGATCAAATCGCTCGCGTCCATGGCGGAACAATAACCGGCTTTGCGCCGGCGGGTCAAATGAAATATGCTTCAAGTCTTGCCCGGGGAGGATATGACAAGTGAATGGGACGACGCATCGCGACCAATCGAATTCTGTCCGGTCAATTCGGGGTGACAGAACGCCAATAGAACTTTTTGTTACGGGATTGGCTGGTTGGAAATTCAGATCCCCGGACAATTGTGAATGTCCCCAATCCCTGGCACTTCCCCAGCAAAGACTCCCGACCCCTTGGAACCCCCGTTTTATCAGGCCTCCTCAGACGCGCTCTCGGTCCACGAGCGCGCTCCCCGTGCGTGGGCCAGCTTCGTTGCTTGACTCAGGTGGTTGTAAAGCAGCAAAAGACCGCACATCTGGTCGGTGCCGCCGACCTTCTCCACTTGAACGATTAACCCGCAAAACACGTCGGTGCCGCGCGACGCCAAGGATGCAGAAATTAAATCTTGAGAGAGTCGGGGATCGCGCAACAAGGCCCTCTCTTGCGCCAACTGTAGAATCCTCTCGGGAGCGTTGGCATACGCGTCGACGCTACGCACTGTCAAGCTGCCGAGGGTTGGCTCCAAAAAGTCAAGGTCACGCCGCCCAGCGCGCTGGCGCATAGCATCCTCCATTGCGCGGATGCCAAAGTCACTCCCCGCAGGCCCATACTTGCACGACTCCGTCATAGCAGAGTCAAATACAGATTCGTCGTTACTCGCCAGCCGCGTAACCAGCTGTTGAAATCTTTCTGTCCCTTGCGGGGTTTGGTTTTGGTTTGATGGACACGGTGTTTTGCGACCGCCAAATAGTCGCTTAAACACGCCTATGGATGTCCTTTTTGGTTGTACCGGGATCTTCCCGTTGGCCTCGGATCGTTCCTTGTCGGCTTGCACTGTGGCGCTCGCAGGGGCTGCCTTCGCGGCCAATTCGTCCGCCTCGCTTACATCTTCATCGCTTTGGAGTGTGTCGCCGGGACGCACTTCCGCCTTTTCGATGCCCTGGAGTTGCAGCCCCACATTCGATCCCGCGCTCGCCTCAAAAAGTAACTTGTCGAAAGATTCAATCTGTTCGATCTGGACCGCTTTTCGGAACCCGTTTCGCACAAGTAAGGCCCCATCACCCCTTCGGACTGTGCCGCTAGCGATCCGACCGGTCACAATGGTACCACGGCCCTTGATCGCAAATACTTCCTCCACGGTCATGGAAAATGATGACACGAGCGCGTACCTCCTAGAGGTCAAGTTTTGATACTCCAATGATACGTTGCGCCGTGATCACGTACAAATTTGGCCGCGCCAGGTTTCACCATGAAGTCGAAGCGAGTTCCAGGGTCCGATTCGCGGACAGTTCAAATCCCGTCGCTTGGTCGTCGTAAGTCTTGATTTTCGGGAGAATTTCGGCGAACTCATCGAACGCGATTTATCGTCGTAAGCACTTGCCCAACAAATAGATAGAGATATTAAATCGCAGAAATGGCTTTCTGTCCCGTCGACTCGGAGTGACGGGATTTGAACCGCGTTAAACGACCTTAAGTCGCCGACCCGGGTGCCGTTACATTCGGAAACAGCGGATGTGCATCGCCCAATTTCGTCCCGGCGGCCGGCGGATTGGCGTAAAGCCAATCCAGCGTCTTGCCCGCAACGTCAATCTTGAGCTGCGACAATCCCTCGGCCGCCTTTGTCGGCAGGATCGGGAGCAAACCGATCAGGCTGCGATGGATCGACCGCGCCGCGACGTTCAGCACCGTGTTTAGCCGCGCCGCCTGCGACGCGTCCTTGGCCAGCTTGAACGGCGCCGTCGCGTCAATGTATCCGTTGGTGAGTCGGGCCAGGTGCACGGGCAATTCGGCGCATTGCTGCAATTCGAGGCGATCGTAGGCCGCGGCGATTTGCGATGGGAGCGTTTCGCCCTGGGCCAGCAAATCGCGGTCGATCTGCTCTAATTCGCCGGCCGCCGGCAAAACGCCGCCGCGGTAGCGATCGATCATTTTGATCGTGCGGTTCAGGCAATTGCCGACGACGTTTTTCAACTCGTTGAAGGATTTCAGGAAATCGGCGTCGGTCCAATCGAGGTCGCTGCCGAACGGGGCGGCGCGCAGAAGATAATACCGCAGCGCGTCCAGCGAATACGTGCCGATAACCTCGCGCAGCCTTTGCAGATCGATGAAATTCCCCATCGACTTGCTCATTTTCTTTCCGCCGCTGGTCCACCAGCCGTGGGCGAACACTTTTTTCGGCAGCGGCACGTTCAGCGAAAACAGGATCGCCGGCCAATAGACCGTATGGAACCAGAGAATTTCCTTGCCGATCAGTTGCACGTCCGCGGGCCAGAATTTGTCGAACAGGCCCTGGTCGTCCGAGCCGTAGCCGAGGGCCGTGATGTAATTGCTCAGCGCGTCGATCCAGACGTAGACGACGTGCTCGGGATCGTTGGGCATGGGGATGCCCCATTTGAGCGTGGCCCGGCTGATGGAAAGGTCCTCCACGCCCTGCTTCAATTTGCTCACCACCTCGTTGCGGCGAATGGCCGGCTGGATGAACTCGGGGTTTTGCTCGATGTGTTGGAGCAGGCGGGGGACATATTTTTTGAGTCGGAAGAAATAGCTCTTCTCGGAAAACCGCGTCAGGGGCCGGCCGCTGATCGCCGACTTGTATTCGCCGGCCTTGGCGTCGGTTTCTGAGACAAATTCCTCCTGCCCCTCGTCATACCAGCCTTCGTAGCTGCCGAGGTAAATGTCGTCGCTCTTCAGCAGGCGGCGGATGATCTCCTGGACCGAGGATTTGTGCCTGGGCTGCGTGGTGCGCAGAAAATCGTCGTTGCTGATGCCGATTTCCTTCCAGAATGCCTGGAAGACCGCGACCATGGAGTCGGCAAGGACGTGAGGCTCGAGATTCTGGGCGGCCGCGGTTTTCACGATTTTGATCCCGTGCTCATCCGTGCCGGTCAGAAAAAACGTCTGCTGGCCACTGAGGCGGTGGAAGCGGGCCACGGCATCGGTGGCGATGGTGGTGTAGGCGTGGCCGAGGTGCGGCTCGCCGTTGGGATAGTAAATCGGCGTCGTGATGTAAAACGTCTCGCTCATGGGGAAGATCTTTCAACTGAAAGGCGACAAAAAAACCATCGCCCTATTCGACTGAAGACGCTGCGCACGGGATAGACTCACTCGGGGCGGAAGCTCAAGTGCGGCTATCCCAATCGCATCGCCATCAATCGGATCGAACGATGGTTCATACAGGCATTATCGGCGTGGTAGCGCTGCAAATCAAGAGAAAACAACCACGAAGACGCGAAGATCACGAAGACAACCACGAAGAAATGCAAAACCAAATTGGAATTTCTTCGCGGCTGTCTTCGCGCTCTTCGTTGATATCCTGCAATTTCTTGTTTTTACGACAAGATTTTCATTTCAGTTGTGCAGGATGTGCCAATGAGTTCTTCGCGTTTGTCTTCGCGTCCTTCG
>Ga0187864_10000115_pt1 | contig 90519 bp, 79 predicted proteins | sample June2016WEW_11_4_FD_132985 | JGI IMG/M metagenome (GOLD analysis project Ga0187864, IMG submission 132985) | Peatland microbial communities from SPRUCE experiment site at the Marcell Experimental Forest, Minnesota, USA - June2016WEW_11_40 | ecosystem: Environmental > Terrestrial > Soil >... | reverse complement strand
CTTTGGCGGTCAGCGACTACAGAGCCGCAACATCCTGATCGCGGACATGGGCTTCGCCTTCCTCCTCGCATACTGGTCCGACGCCTGGCTGGCCGGTGCTCGGGCGCGACGGATCACTCGGGCACGACCGTTCGCTCGGGCACGACCGTTCGCTCGGGCCGAGCCTGCACGAGCAACAACAACACCTATGTCCTTCGCGACAGGGACGGAACCGATACCCGCGACCGTCGAAGGCGAATCGCCGTACGGACCGTGGACCCGGGTCCTCGGGACGGTGCCTGGGTTACTGGCTGTCGCGACAGTCACAATCGGGATCGCCTGGGGAGCAGGGCTTTTGCAGTGGCTGGGCGTGGACCTTCGTTCAGCTACCGAAGACGGGGGGCTGCGGTTGTGGTTCTTACCGTTCGGAGTACTCGGCCTCGGAGCGGTCGCTCTGATCCTCGGAGGACACCGGCTCGAAACACATCGGCGCACACAGGCACTTGTCGGCTTCGTGATCGTCGACGTCGTCACCTTCACGTTGATGGCGGTGGTCTCCCTGACCCCCAACTTCGGCGGAGGTTCCACAAGATCGACCACCTCCACCTCCGCGACCGGCGGACCCACTCACACCAACAGCCCTGGAGCGTCCATCCCTAGTCCCCGGACCAAGACCACCGCGGCAGCCTTTACAGGTTCCGGGCGCTTCGCCGTCTATGACCCCGACCTGATCGACTCCGACGGGCTCCGTGTCATCGAGGCACCAGACCTGAACGTCATCCACGGTGTTGCGTCCGTGCAGGGTTACAGCTCGATCGTCGACGGCACGTATGCCTCTGCTACCGGGTCGCACCAGCCGACCGGCCTCGGGCAGGACATCCTCAGCCCTCGTGCCATCGGAGACGGGACGCTCGACCAGCTCGACACCACGGTCCTGTTTTCACCACGCGATTACTTCCTCGTCTCCCTCGCGTCCGATCCGGCAGCACCCGATCCGGCTGCAGGTGAGCGAGAGCTCGAGCCTGGTGAACGCGCAGTGTGGTACTTGGGCGAGGACCTGGCCGTCACGAGCATCGTGATACCGGACGCGAACGCCACTAGCGACGTGGGAAGCGGCCTGCAGTTCGGAGTGGTCACGTCCACGGGCGACACGATGTGGGTACCCGCGGCGACCCCAGACGGCCCGCACTTCCTTCAGGTCGCGCTCGCTCGTCCTGAGACTGCCGTTGCTCTCGTTGCCAAGGCAGGCCGGACGCGGATCGGACTCGGCTCCCCTTCGGTCACGAGCGCGGATGGGACCCACTACGTCGCGGACGGACAGCTTCAGGCGGCGATCTCACCTCCCCGTTGGACCTTTCGGGGCCTCGATGGATCCTTCGCCGTCTTCGCGAACCACTTCGCGCGTCCGGCTTTGACGCTGCGGGGCTCCCCAGGGGCATCGGTGTACGCGACGGCGGGTCCGGTCTTTGCCCCTTCGGCGGCTGCCGTCTCGTCTCGCCACGGCGTAGAGGTGATAAGGGCCCAAGCAGCGATCCCAGGCTGGACCGCCACATGGCACCCGGACGCCGGCCCGGCTGTGACGCTTCGGGTACGCCGTGTGGGCCTGGTGCAGGGGGTAGACGTGCCTGCCGGCCACGGCGTGCTCACCTGGACTTACAGGGCACCGGGGTGGACCGTCGGGTGGGTTCTGTCCGCCTGCGCGCTCGCAGCCTTGGCGGTCTTGATCGTCTGGGCGCTGGCAACGCGGCGCACGCGAAGCCCCGAGTCAGTGCCGAGGCCCTGAGTTGAACATGAGGCCCTGGGCCACAGAAGATACGTTACGCGAACGAAACTCACTCATGAGTGAAGCCGGCCTTTCGGCCGGCTTCACGAACGGACATCTATGAAATTGTCTCCAACCGCCTCTAAAGCCACGCAATGCCCTCGGGCGGAGACCGTCTTGTCGGTCGGCCAGCACGCGACTGGCACCTCCACGGCCTTGTTATGGGCTGGGCCCGGGCGGTAGATCTGGGAGCTCCGCAGTCTCCGAAATTCGGTAGCCGGCGGAGCCTGACTAACGCGGCGGACCACCCTCCTCTTGCGAGCTCACCGAACACATCGTCAAGCTCCCTTCTGACTTCCTTCGCCGGTTCAACGACCCGGCTCACTTCCATTGTCCGCCGAAGACCTGTCCACGTCAACACCTTTCGCCCTCCTGATTCACGGATGCCGAGCCGTGGGCGCGAGACGGCGTGCGCGGGCTTCTAAGGTCATGGCGTGGGTGCGCCAACGCCCTGGCTCTTCAACAAAGTCTTCCCTTTGCTCGCCTCCGTCATCCTCATCGCTGTCGGGATGGCCTCTTCGACTTGGTGGGGCCCCCATCTCGCCGGCAAACCCCCGTGGCAACTACCCGACGACCTTTGGGGCACGCTGGTCGCCGCACAACGCCTGTTGCATCTGGACATCAGGGCCCTTTACACAACGCCGACCGGGCTGGTGGCGTTGCCAGGCGCGGCGGTGGTCCTCGTTCCGATCGCTGCGCTGATCGACGCAGCAGGGCTCGGTCTCGACGTCCCCAGCGCGCACAACGCCCACCCGGCGTCGTGGCTTGCCGCCGGGCCGTACGAGATCGCCCTCTCTGCTACCGCGCTGTTCGCCGCTGATTCGATCGCCGAACGCCTGGGAGCGTCTCGCCCGAAGCGAATGCTTCTCGCGACAGGAGGGGGAGTCGCATTGTGGAGCGTCTCGGTGCGTTGGGGACATCCGGAGGATGCCGTGGCAGTGGCCTTGCTCATGTACGGCGTCCTGGCACTGGCTGACTCGAGAACCGTGAGGTCTGCATTGCTCGTCGGAGCTGCCGTCGCTGTTCAACCGCTTGTGCTTCTCGCCGTTCCCGTCCTCGTGGTCATGCTCGAGCCGAGGCGCTCCGCCGGCTATCTAGCCAGAGCGGCGGCACCAGGCGCTGCACTGCTCGGTATCGCACTCGCGGCGAACTGGCGAGCCACCTTGAGAGCGGTGGCCGACCAGCCCAACTGGCCGACGATCGACCACCCGACACCGTGGATCACCCTCGCCCCTCACATGAGCCACGGGGCGGTCGCCGCCGGTCCGGCGAGGGGCATAGCGGTCGTTCTTGCCTGCGGATGTGCTCTCATCGCCGAACGTCGGTGGCGCGGTGCGCAATCCACGATCGAATGGTCCTCGGTGAAGCTCGCCGAGGTGCTCTGGTGGATGGCAGTTGCGTTGGCACTTCGTTGCGTGTTCGAGTCCGTGATGGTCGCCTACTACGTATGGCCCGTGCTGGCGATGGCTCTCGTGGCAGCGGTCCGCCAGTGGTCTCTCCTAATCCCTACCACGGCGCTGGCCTCTGCTCTCACCTTCGTCTCACAAGCCTCGTGGCGCGGGCGATGGACCTGGTGGACAGCGGTGACCGCGGGGCTCATCCTCGCCCTCGTCTTCGCTCGCGGCACGCGGCGCGAGAGCCGACCACATCCGCGCACCGTGTCGAGCGACGCGCCTTCGCCTCTAGCCGCCACACTGTGTCAAGGCAGCCAGGACAATCGGCTGCGCAACACCACATAACCAACGAAGGCGCCCGTGTCGATGAGGCTATGGGCCAACACCAGCCGCACCAACCGCCCCTGGCGTTGGTAGAGGCGGCCAAACAGAAGTCCCATCGCCGCGTTGCCGAGGAACCCGCCGAAACCTTGGTAGAGGTGGTACGCACCGCGAAGCGCCGCGCTCGCCACAAGGGAGCGATTAGAAGCCCATTGGAGCTGGCGCAGCCGATGGAGCAGGTAGCCGCAGACCACCACCTCCTCCAGCACTCCATTCTGCACAGCAGCGAGAATGAGCACGGGTATGCGCCACCATGCCGGAGGTAGGTCCGTTGGCACCACGCGCACGTTCAGCCCCGCGTGGTACGCGCCGACGTAGAGCGCTAGACCCGCACCACCCACAACTGCAGCAAGTGCAACACCCCACGCCGTCTCCCTTCCGAACCGGGCCGCGTCGAGGCCGATGCTCGAAATCGACTCGCCCGATCGGACCAGCAGGTAGACGACGAGAGCGACCGGGACCAGCGCAACGGTGATCCCCGCCAGCTGGTAGGCGAGGTCGAGCATCGAATGGTCCGGCACGGCAGACGCGTTGATCACCGCTCTCTGCGCCCGTAGTGGAGCGCTCGCGCTCAGCGAACGAAACAGGTCCAGCACGGCATAGAGGGCCGACGCCCCGAGAGAGAGCCCGAGGACGAGCCAGACCTCTACCGCCAGGGCCTTGCGACCCACCACCTGCGAAGACCTCGCCGGGTGCCCGGGTACGTCCCCACCGCTCAGAGCTTCGCCCACGCGGATCGACGCTAATGCCAGGCTCGGAAGCTGCCTCCACCGGAACTGCGTAATCAACGCTCGGGAACCGAGAGGATCCCTTCCAGGTGCTCGAGCAGATCCGCGATCACACGGGGTTGGACGAACAGCCGGCGCCGGGAAACGTCGGTGCCGTTCTTCACGAGCCCTGCGTCACGCAACACCTTCATGTGATTGGACACCGTGGGCTGTGCCAGTGAGAAGAGCCCGGCGATCTCGCCGCCCGGCTCGAGCGCTCCGGCGAGCTCGGTGAGAAGGTCACTGTCCCTCGTACTTGGAGCGGCCGACCTGGTGCCAGGTGGCTCCTTTGCAAGTAGCTCGCGTCGCTCCGCGACAGCGGCATTCACGCAGCGCCTGCCCTCACGTTCCCAATCGGTCGCAAGCGCGTTCCACACGTCGCTCACGAGCTCGACGTAACGCCCTCGCAACTCCGGCGAGCTTTTCAGCTTGCCGAGACGGCCGCGCACGACGCCGCGGTCCTCCTCGCTCTCAGATGCCAGAGGAAATTCGGTTGGGGCCGTCGCGCAGGCTCCGCGCAGGCCGCTCAGCAGCTCGACGGCGTTGGTCGAGAAGAGCATCCCTGCATGGTGTGCAAGCACCATGATCTCCGCGGCGCGCTGGACCGGAGAGCTGCTTATCAGAGCGCGAAGGCGTCTAACAGGCCCCCAGACCCTGCCGAGCAGGGCCTCAATCGTTTCCTGCAGAGCCTGACTAGCGGCCCGAACATCTGGAACCTACGTCGATGTTCTCAGGGCGCGGTGCTGTCCGCTAAGAACTAGAAAGAGGCTGAGACGCCAGCTGCCACGCTTGCGTAGAGGAACTGCTCGTAGCTCACCACGTCCGACGCCGGCGGCAGGGTTAGCGAAACCGGGACGCCGAAGTCGCTCAAGGTCATTCGAGCCGAGACCGAGACTCCAGAAGTCCCCAGGACGGCCATTGCGAAATCGATCGCCCGCAGCTGGTTGTCGGAGTCCACGTACACCTTGTAGGTGATCGGACCTTCCCCCTCCAGGAACTGCTCCCCCGCCTGCACGGCCGACGACGGGAGCCCGGAGCTCTTCAGCTGGGCCCCCACGGCCGCCTTGTTGATCAGGACGGAGTAGCCCTCAACGGGCACACCGTCGATGGTCGAGGACCCGATCGGGCTGACCGAGTTGCCTTGAGACGCGAGGAACTGGAGCATCTGCGTGGGGTCGCCGCCACTCAGAGCGCCTCCGACTGCCGAGCTGTTGTTGCCCACCGGCACCGAGACCCAGCTCTTGCCGGGGAACAGCTGGGAGATCTGGGGAACGCTCACGAAGAGGTTCCCATCCGAACCCAGGACCGAGAGATGCTCGCCCTCGACGCTCATCGTGAGGCTGGCTTCACGCGCAGAGAAATCGACAGCGCCAATCCCGGTCGCCGTGATGGCCCCAGATCCCGAGCCACCGGTGACGGTCTCTGTCATCGACACGTGTGCGCTTCGAAGATGCTGCGTGGTGCTAGCCGCGGTAAGCACGGCCTTCGTGGGGCTCACGGCCGACTTGGACCCAAGGGTCGTCACCCCGAGGGCCCCTCCCGCCACCACGACGGCCGACAGTGCCCCTACGAGGGCGAGCCGGCGCCAGCGCGGCTTGGACGTGCTGACACCTGGGAGGTCGGTGAGAACCTCAGGCGCCGCGCCTTGTTCGGTCCCGTCCTTCGGCTGTGCGTCGACTGGCTGAATACACGCCGCGAACGGCTCGAGCGATCGGAACGTCCTCCAAGCAGCTTCGTGCTCGGAGATCGGCCACGTCTGGTGCGGCACGCCCCCGGGGTCGTCCAACTCCCACAGGCCACAGATCTGGCGGTCGGGGCTGTAGCCCCAGAAGAAGCGCTGGCCTTTGTATGTGAACGTCGGCTGTGCCACAGCATCAGAAGGCACGAGAGGGCCCCTTTCTGGCTATGCGGCTGACATCGGCAAGTTGGGACAGAACCTGAAGCCAGCACCAGGCCGGACGAGGCGGTCCACACGGTCCAGCCACGCTACGGCTACCGTGGCCGAAGATTCGAGTCGGCCGCCACACCGCCCGGGCATCTTGTCAGACAGCTTCGAACAACCAAGGAGAGGTCGCATGACAGGTGACCTGCGGGCCGAGACCATCATGATCACGGGTCATGGAGGTGACGAGGTCGAGGCCTATCTGTCCCAGCCGCTCGACGAAGGGCGACATGGCGCGGTGGTGGTGATCCACCACATGCCCGGCTACGACGATGGGACGAAGGAGATCACGCGCAAGTTCGCCGCTCACGGTTACCTGGCGATCTGCCCGAACCTGTACTCACGCGAGGCCTCGGGCCTCAGTCCCGAGGACGCCGCCGCCACCGTCCGGGCTGCGGGCGGCGTTCCCGACGAGCGTCTCGTAGGTGATGTCGACGGCGCAGCAAGGTTTCTGGGGTCCCTCGATCGATCGAACGGCAAGGTCGGCACGATCGGCTATTGCTCGGGTGGTAGGCAGTCCTTCCTGTCCGCTTGCAGCCTCCAGCTCGACGCCGCCGTCGACTGTTACGGCGCCTTCGTCGTGAGCGCCCCACCCGAAGAGACCGGGCTGAAGGCCGACCCGATCGTCCACCTGGCGGAGAGGCTCTCGTGTCCTTTGCTCGGACTGTTCGGCTCGGAGGACCAGCACCCCTCACCCGAGGAGACGGCGGAGCTCGAGAAGGTTCTCGCCCGACACGGCAAGAACTTCGAGCTCCACACCTTCGAGGGAGCGGGGCACGCCTTCTTCGCGACCGAGCGTCCCAACTACAGGGTGGACGCGGCCCGGGAAGGTTGGAGCAAGGTTTGGGAGTTCTTCGGTCGCTACCTCGTGGAGTGACGAGGTGATCCGGTGTCGACGGTCATGGTGGAGATCCTGTCTCCTGTAGACCATTCTCATGTCCGTGCTCGAAGCCCTGGCCATCGCTCAGCGGGGTCGCCGCCTACCGCCGGGAGCTGCGCGGACAGTCCAGACGCCTGGGCATGCTCGGCGTGATCGTCGTGGTCGGTATGACCGCCGCGATCGTGTCGTCGGCGTGAACGGCCGACGAGGCGGCTCGCTCGAGCGAACGCCCGACAAGAGCTGAAGGGTGGGCCGATGATCGTGGGTGTTCCGAAGGAACTCATGGAGGACGAGTACCGGGTGGCGATCACCCCTGCCGGCGTGCGCGAGCTAATTTCGGCCGGCCACACGGTGTACATAGAGGAGGCAGCCGGCACGGGGGCCTCCATCTCAGATGAGGATTTTGTCCGGACCGGGGCGGAGATTCTCACGGACCCCGACGACATCTGGGCCACCGCAGATCTCGTGTTGAAGGTGAAAGAACCCGTGCCCGAGGAACACTCGCGCCTGGGACTACGCTCGAACCAGGTCGTTTTCACCTTTCTGCACCTCGCTGCATCGCGCCAGCTCACCGATGCCCTCGTCGCCGCCGGCAACATCGCCATCGCTTACGAGACCGTCCAGCTTCCCGACGGCTCTCTGCCCTTGCTGACCCCGATGAGCGAGGTCGCCGGTCGCATAGCGCCCATCGTGGGAGCCCATCACCTCATGCGGCCTGGTGGCGGACGCGGGGTGCTCGTGTCCGGCGTCCCTGGCGTGCGATCTGCCAAGGTCGTGATCCTCGGCGCCGGCATCGCCGGTATGGCTGCGGCAACCCTTGCTGTGGGCCTCCACTGCCACGTGTGCATCCTCGACCGCAGCCTCGGGCGGCTACGCCAAGTCGACCACCATTTTCGCGGCGCCGTCGAGACCGTAGCCTCGAGTGCTCACACCATTGAAGAGACTTGCCTGGAAGCTGACATCGTCATCGGTGCCGTGCTGGTGGTGGGAGCCCGGACTCCGAAGCTCGTCTCGGACGACCTCGTGGCTCGCATGCGCCCAGGATCCGTCCTGGTCGACATCTCGGTCGATCAAGGAGGCTGTTTCGAATCAACCAAACCCACCACACACTCGCACCCCACTTTCGAGGCAAACGGCTCCCTCTTCTATTGCGTGGCCAACATGCCTGGCGCAGTCCCTCACAGCTCCACCCACGCGTTGTTCAACGCGACCTTGCCTTACACGCTCGAGATCGCAACCCTCGGGTGGCGCGAAGCGGTGCGACGCGACGTTGCCCTGGCCGGCGGTGTCAACGTGGCCGAGGGAAGGGTCACCTACAAGCAGGTGGCAGAGGCACATGGTCTTCCGCACATGCCTCTCGCCGAACTGATGTGAGCTCGCGCTCCGAGAACGATCGTCAGCGCGCTGGCCGAAGGGCGGTGTCGCAGGGTGCTTCGCCTTTCGTGGCATTCATGGAGAACGTAAAGGAATCCCTCAGTTTGCTCCAAGGCTCGCCAGGGATGCTGTTTGCGACAGGTCGGTGACGGTGCTGACTCGGCGAACAGCAGGGCCCGCGCCAATGGGGTCCGCCGTGTGGCGGGAGCTCATCGAGGAGAACGAGACATGCGAGACATGAACGAACCCACTGAGACGAATCCCGCAGAAGAGCCGGCTTCCGCCCACCTCGTGCCACCCAGCTCGGAAGACTCCAGCTCGGAGACGGCGGCGCCCGCATCCGACACCTCCACCAGCGACCCGGCGACGCCCGGCCCCGGTATGCCGCCCCGACCCAGAGCCGAGGTCCCTGCCCAGCCTGTGTTCGGAGAAGCTTCAGCGGAGGCCGCCGTCCCGGCAGGGTCCGCCAGCTGGCTGTCGTCCTGGTCACAGCCCCCTGGCTTTCCCCCGCCGCCGTCAGCTCCGCCCGGCTCCACCCAGCCACCCGGAGCTGTTCCTGCTGGTTTCGCCCCACCGCCCGGAACCGCTCCCGGCTCCCCCCCGCCGGGAGCGGTTCCACCGGGCCCGCCTCCTCCTCCTAGCACTGTTCCCCCCTATGGCGCCCCGGGATATGGCGGGTCCGCTCCGTACCACGGCGGGACGGGTCATTGGGGGTACGCCTCGTGGCCCGAACGTGGCCCGACATGGACGTGGACCGCCACACCGTCCAAAGCGCGCCGGCTCGTCGGCACAACGATCCTCGCGATGGCACTCGCGGGACTCGCGTTCTCAGCCCTCGCGGGGGTCTTGATCGGGCACGCGCTCTGGCGCAACCCAACGGCGACGTCGGGCGCGTCGCCAAGCGCCAGCTCTCCTCTCGGCAACTCAGGGGGAGGCTCGAGCCCGTTCGGCTCGGGCAACTCGGGTTCGGGCGAGGGCTCTTCGGCGTCCGGCGGTCCTGCCGACGCGGCGTCCATCGCCCACAACGTCGATCCGGGCCTGGTGGACATCAACACGTCGATCAACTACGACGGCATAGAAGGGGCGGCCACGGGCATGGTGCTCACACCCTCCGGCGAGGTCCTGACCAACAATCACGTCGTGGAAGGCGCAACCAAGATAAGCGCCACCGACGTCGGGAACGGCAAGACCTACAACGCCACGGTGGTCGGCTATGACCGCTCTCAGGATATAGCCGTCATCCAGCTCGTCGGCGCTTCGGGCCTGCAGACGGTGAACCTTGGCAACTCGTCGAAGGTCAACGTCGGTGAAGGTGTGGTCGCCATCGGCAACGCGAACGGCGCCGGTGGCACACCCAGCTACGCCGGCGGCTCGGTGACCGCGACCAACCAGTCCATCACCGCGAGCGACCAGATCGACGGGACATCAGAGCAGTTGAACGGTCTGATACAGACCAACGCCAACATCATCTCAGGTGACTCTGGGGGACCACTAGTGGACAGCTCCGGGCAGGTCATCGGCATGGACACCGCCGGCTCGGGAGGCTTCCAGTTTCAATCGCCCAGCTCCCAGGGCTACGCCATCCCCATCAACGCGGCGCTGAACACGGCAAAACAGATCAAGACAGGATCCGCGTCGTCGACAGTGCACGTCGGTCCGACCGCCTTCCTCGGGGTGAGTGTCGAGTCTTCCGGCGGGAACGGCCTGGGCTTCGGCGGGAGCGGGGCCGGCAACGGGTCGAGCTCTTCCCCCTCGGGTGCCTACATCTCAACCGTCGTGACTGGTGGCCCGGCGGCCCAAGCCGGGCTGGCACCCGGTGACACCATCACGTCAATCGACAGCCGCACCGTGACCTCTGCTGATTCACTCACCAACGTGATGCTGATCGAGAAACCCGGCGCTTCCGTGCCCGTACAGTACGTGGACACGTCGGGGCAGCAGCAGACCACGACGGTCAAGCTCGATACGGGGCCATCGCAGTGAGCCAAAGCGCGACGATCGAAGGCACGTTCAGAGCTTCGACAAGAACTCCACGATCGCTTGCCGGAACTCTCGCCTCACAACCGCCGAGATGTGATCCCCGGGAACCAGTTTGAGCTCGGCCTGAGGGATGGCCTCTACGAACGAGTCAGACCGTCCTACCAACGTGTCACGCTCCCCGTTCACAACGAGCGTGGGCACGGTGATGGCGCTGAGAACCTCTACGCCGGGAGCTGCGGATCGGGCGCGCTGGACCGCTGCTAACGCCACTCGGTCGGCACCTGTCGCGTCAGCGAAGTCCCGGAAGGCTAGTGCCGTCGGGTCCGTTATCGCAGATTTCTCATCTGCCTCTAGCGCCTCAGCAATGCTCTTCGTTTGCTCTGGACTCGAGAAACCACCCTGAAAGGTCCCCACCCCGCCGAGCACGAGCGAGCGCACACGCGGGTCGGACACGGCGAGACGGACCGCCACGAACGAACCCATCGAGTATCCCACCACGGCAACCTCCTCGACCTCTAGGTGGTCGAGGAGCGCCTGTACGTCGCGCTCCATGGCTCCCCCCAGGTACGCCTCGACATCGTGGGGCTTCTCCGAACGCCCGTGACCCCGGGCGTCGATGAGCACTACCCGTCTCCCGGCATTGACGATCGCCCGGGCGACACCGGGACGCACCCAGTTGGTCTTCGAATCGGACGCAAATCCATGGTGCAAGAGCGTGGCGTCGCCGTCTCCCAATTCCTCATAGGCGATTCGAACGCCGTCGAACGATTCGAAGCTCTTCATCTCCTCTTGCCCCTCATTCCTCTTCGCAGGATCACTCACCGTCGCGCACACTACAAAGGCGAGCGCGAGCCCGGCTGCCGACCGCTGCGGAACCAGCCGCCAGAACGGTCAATTCCCCCCAGGACCAGCAGACACAGGTAACGTCAGATTTGCCATTGGTCTTTGTGACACCTGCGGGGAGACGAGCCGATGCTCGAGAAGTGCTCAGGCTCTTGTTTGTGGCCGTTCAGATGCGCTTACCTCACCGCCCTCCTGCTGTGCACGGCCACATTGCTCTCCTCCTGTAGCGCAACGTCCACCAACCCGCGCAACAAAGGTGTCGGGGGTACCGACGCTGGAGCCAACCTCTTCGTCGGTCACTCAGGTCAATGGCTGACGGACAACCAGGGCAACGTCGTCATCCTCCACGGCATGAACATGGTGTACAAACGACCGCCGTACACACCCGCGGCCGCCGGCTTCGGTGACGTCGCAGCCCGCACTCTGTCCGACGAGGGGTTCGACGTGGTGAGGCTGGGCGTAATCTACTCGGCCGTGGAGCCGAGGCCCGGTATGTTCGACGGCAAGTACCTCGATTCGATCGCAGCGACCGTGTCCATTCTCGCCCGGCACGGCCTCTACACGCTCTTGGATTTCCATCAGGATCAGATGAGCGACGCGTTCGGAGGTGAGGGCTTCCCGTCATGGTCCGTGCAGACCAACGGCCTACCCGAAAGGCCATACGTGTTTCCCCTCGGCTACACCGAGAGCCCTGCATTGGCCGCAGCCTTCGACAACTTCTGGTCTGATCGAACCGGGCCGGGTGGCATAGGGCTGCAAGAACGATACGCAAGCGCGTGGAAGTACGTGGCCAGACGCTTTTCAAACGAACCCTTCATCGTCGGTTACGACCTCTTCAACGAGCCGTGGCCAGCCGCGGCCAGCAACGGCGAGCTCGCGCGCTTCTATGCGCGGGTGATCGCGGCGATCCGTTCGGTGGACCACCGTCACATGATCTTCTACGAACCCTTTGTCACCTTCAACTTCGGTATTCCCACCCAGCTGCCGCGCTTAGGGGACACCGCGTTGGGCATGTCGTTCCATGACTACTGCCTTCAGATCACCACCCAGAACGAAACCTCATGCGCCGCTTCAGAGACGAGGACCGTCCAGAACGCTCTGGCGCGCTCGGAGTCAACGCGCGACGCCCTTATATTGACGGAATTCGGCGCGTCGACAGACGAGCAAGACGTGGGAAGCGTCGTTGGCGTCGCTGACCTGCATCAGCTCTCATGGATCGAGTGGGCGTACTGTGGATGTGACGACCCGACTGGCTCGATTCCCCCCACCAACGAGGCACTTGTATACGACCCTCGCCTTCCCGCTACCGGAACGAACGTCAACCTGGCGACGCTCATGGTCCTCGCCGAGCCCTACCCGCGTACCGTGGCCGGGACGCCAATCTCGTACGACTACGACCTGTCGAACCACGAGTTCCAACTGAAATACTCGACGAAAGCACCTAACGGCCATCGGTTCGGGTCCGGCGATTGCACGACCGTAGTGGTCCCGGCCCTCCAGTACCCCCATGGATACAGCACGATCGTCCACGGCGGACGCGTCGTTTCCTCCCGCGACGCTGGACTGATCCAGATCGTGCCAGGTCCCAGAAGTCTCGATGTCTCCATTACGGTCTTGCCAACCAAAGGCGGCCACACGAGCGCTCCGACACGATCGATGGCCTGTCCGGGGCGCTGATCGATGCGCCGGAGGACTCCCGGCACCGACCGAGACCCTCGTCGATCGGTACGGGCCGTTCGACTCTACCCAGCGCTGGCGGAGCGTGACGCAATGGAGCACATGTTCGTAAGCGAGGAGATGAGCGTGGCCGCCCCGTTCGTGATGGCGCGCGAGCGTCTCCAGCTCGGGCTGATCTCCGGTTTCGTGGAGAATTTCTCCTCGGACGCGTACGAGCAGGGAACGATGCTGTTAGCGAGGCTGGGCCCCTTCAAGGACCAGCCTCGGCTGACGAAGCAGGTCCGGATCCAGACCCTGCCGCCATATTCGCGCGGAGACGCGCTGGTGGTCCCGGTCCGTTGGATGCCCACCGGCCCAGGGAGCGGCCTGTTCCCCGAGTTCGACGGCAACCTCGAGCTGACCCCCGACGGCCCGCAGAACAGCCGACTGACGCTGGTCGGTAGCTATCGACCCCCACTCGGGGCCCTCGGCGAGCGACTCGACCGGCTGATGCTGCGCCGGGCCGCCTACGCCACAATCAATTCTCTGCTCGACCGGCTGGTCAGCAGCCTCGTCGAGCCACATCGCACCGCGCTCAACGACTAGGCAGGCTCCGGCCCGGCCATCCGCCGACTAAATCGGAGCAGGCCCGGCCATCCACCGAATCCTGATCATCAGCCGTCTGCAGAACCCGGGCCTTGGGGTCCGGTCGCAGGACACGCACGTCCATACCCGCTGATGACTTGATAGTCCGCGAAAGCCCCCGAAAATCATCAGAACAACGCCGGGTCCTTCGGCCCTACCCAACTCGCCTCCTTTGCTGGCAAAATAGTGCTGCCAATATCGCAACGAAGCGGAGGACAACGATGTCCGACAGTGTCCCCATGTGGACGGAATCCGGCGACGCAGGTGCGACGGGGCGCGGCAGCCGTGCAGTGTCCCGTGGGGTCGGTCCGCCTCGCGGGACGGACCTCCTGGCCGACCCCACGCTGAACAAAGACACCGCGTTCACTGAAGCGGAACGCGACGAGTTCGGGTTGCGGGGTCTGCTGCCGTGGCGGGTGGTCTCCATCGACGAACAGGTCGACATCGAGATGGAGCGCATTCGCCGCAAGGCTGATGATCTCGAGAAGTACATCGGCCTGGCCGCGTTGCACGACCGCAACGAGACGTTGTTCTACCGGGTGTTGCTCGACAACCTGGACGAGCTGGCCCCGATCGTCTACACGCCCACGGTGGGCCAGGTGTGCCGGCTCTTCGGCAAGGTGATGCGCCGTCAGCAGGGGCTGTGGATCACCCCTGACGACGTGGACCGCATCCCAGACCTGCTCCGCAACACCGGTCGGCCGGATGTCCGGTTGATAGTGGCCACGGACAACGAACGGATCCTCGGTCTGGGCGACCAGGGCGCCGGTGGCATGGGCATTCCGATCGGCAAGCTCGCCCTCTACACCGCCGGAGCCGGCTTGCACCCGACCAACACACTTGCGATCTCCCTGGATGCCGGGACGGACAACGAGGGACTGCTCGTCGACCCCCACTACCTGGGCTACCCGAAGCCGCGCCTGCGGGACGGGGCCTACGAGGCGTTCATCGAGGCGTTCGTCGAGGCCGTGCTCGAGGTTTATCCGCACACTGTCCTGCAGTGGGAGGACTTCAAGCAGCACAACGCGATCCGACTTCTCGATCGCTACCGGCACCGCTTGGCGAGCTTCAACGACGACGTGCAGGGCACGGCCGCCGTGGTCGCCGCCGGCATCCTCACGGCCCTGCGCGTCACCGGCCAGCCACTGTCCGCCCAGCGGCTCGTGCTGCTCGGTGCCGGTGCATCGGGTATAGGCATCGCCCGTCTCTTCGAAGCTTTGCTCCGCGACGCTGGTCTGAGTGCGCGCGAGGTTCGCCGGGCCGTGGTGCTGCTCGATTCGCACGGCCTGCTGTACGAGGGTCGTGATCACATTGCTGATGACAAACGTCTGCACGTGTTGCCCCGTCAGGAATTCGAGGACTACGGCTTCCAGCCGACCGATCCGATAGACCTGTCGACCGTCATCCACCACGTCGTCCCTACCGTGTTGGTGGGCGCCAGCGCGATTCCCGGTGCGATCACCGAAGCAGCTGTCCGGGAGATGGCGAGCCGAGTTGCCACTCCGCTGGTATTGCCGCTGTCGAACCCCACATCCCTGGCAGAGGCAACACCATCCGACGTGTTTGCCTGGAGTGACGGCCGTGCGTTGGTCGCCACGGGTAGCCCGTTCGAGCCGGTCAAGGTCGACGGGCACGAGCGCGTCGTCGGGCAAGCCAACAACGTATTCATCTTCCCGGGAATCGGCCTCGGTACGATCGTGTCCTGCGCCCACGAAGTGACAGACCGGATGTTCCAAGTCGCTGCCACCACTCTCGCCGGTCTCGTCAGCCCCGATCGGCTGGCGACTGGCGCGCTTTACCCCGGATTGAGCGAGCTACGAACGGTCTCTCGCGCCATCGCTATTGCGGTGGCGCGCACTGCTCGCGACGAAGGGATCGGCCGCATGGCCGACGACGAGCAGCTCGAAGCTGCGGTAGACGCCGCCATCTGGACCCCCGACTATCCACAGGCGTCGTCTTCAGAACTCGACGAGTGCTAGAAGACCGTCGGAAATTCTCCGGCTCTGGCCACAATTTCCGGTAAGGACGAGACCAGGTAGAGTCCCGCGTCCGTTAACGGTATGAAGCCTGGCGACCGATTGGGCCACAGTCGAGCATCGGAACGATCGTGACCACAGGGGACGCTCTCGCAGCGGCCGTCGTCAGCACACCGACAGATCCGACAGGGCGGCGACGCGCTGCATTCTGGCTCTCCCCGGCAGGCCAGCCCCGATGGGCCCGTCCAGTGCTCCTAGCTGTCGCGCTGATGTCTGCGGTCTTGTATGCGTGGCGCGCAGGCACCTACCTCGAGGTGTACTACGCGGCAGCCGTTCGAAGCATGTCGATGAGTTGGCACAACTTCTTCTTCGCCGCCTTTGACCCGGCCGGAACAGTGACGCTGGACAAGCTGCCCGGAGCGTTCTGGATACAGACCCTCTTCGTCCGCGCTTTCGGCGTTAACACGTTGGCCATTGTCCTCCCCCAGGTGCTCGAAGGCGTGCTCTCGGTTCTCGTCCTCTACCGAATCGTCCGCCGATTGTGCGGCTCGATCGCCGGACTGGTGGCCGCCTTCGTCTTGGCACTCTCACCAGCGACGGTGGCCCTGAACCGGGGCAACATCTCCGACACCTTTATGGTCCTGCTGCTCCTGCTGGCCGCTGACGCAGCGGTGACCTCGGTAACGACGGGCAGGCGGCGGAGCATGCTCGTCGCAGGCTTCTGGGTCGGCCTTGCTTTTCAGGCGAAGATGGTCGAGGCATGGCTCGTTCTCCCCGCGCTCGGGCTCACCTACTTGATTGCTACGACGGGAACCTGGCGGAAGCGACTGCTGCGCATCGCTGCGATGGGGATCGTCGCCGGGGTGGTGTCGTTGAGCTGGATGACAGTGGTGACGCTGACGCCTGCCTCGACGCGACCGTACGTCGACGGGAGTCAGAACAACTCGCTCTTCCAGCAGGTCTTCGTCTACAACGGCTTTGGCCGCTTGGATCAGGCGTCCCCCAACCAGCTCCTCACCCAATCCATCGGCATCGAAATCCCGGCTTCACCTACCCCAGCGTGGAATCGGCTCCTCACCGGCTCCTTCGGTCGAGACATCGGCTGGCTGCTTCCGGCCGCCTTCATAGCGCTCGTCGCCGGTCTCGCCGAGACCCGGCGTAAACCGAGAGGCAAACCCGCCAGGGCGAGCTTCGTATTGTGGGGAACCTGGTTGCTCACATTCGCTTTCATCTTCAGTTTCAGCTCGAGCATCAACTCCTACTACACAGCGGCCCTCTCACCACCCATCGCTGGCTTGATCGCCTCCGGGTCGGTTCTGGCGTGGGGAAGGCGTCACTCGATTTGGGTGCGAATCGCCGTTGTGGCAACAGTTCTGATCTCCGTCGCCTACGCGGTGTGGCTCCTGCCAGTGACTGGAACGGGTCTGCCCGGATGGTTGGCACCCGGAGTGCTCGCGCTCGGCGGCGCCGCCGCCGTTGCCCTCGTCATCTCGTCCTGGAACTTTGCGCCTCCTCGCCTTCTCGCTATGAGCGTCGCCGCGATGCTCGTAGCGATCTTGCTCGTCCCAGCAGTGGCTTCGGTCTCGATTGCCTCGAATCGCCTGGGCCCGTTCGACACCCCCTTCCAACCAGTTGCGATCACCTACGAGGTCCGTGCATTCTTCGGAGTGACGTCCACCACGGCGAAGCTGCTTCCCAGTCTGGAACAAGCTCGCCAAGGAGCGCCTTACCTCATGGCCACCGAGACGTCTGCGCTGGCCTCCCCATTCATATTTGACAGCGGGCAGGAGGTTCTGCCTATCGGGGGCTTCACAGGAACCATCCCAGAGCCTTCGCTTGCCACCATCAGATCAATGATTCCTGCCGGCAAGTTTCATCTCGTCTTGCAATCGCCCTCGACGACCGACCCGCGTCTTGTCTGGATAGCGCGACATTGCATTTCGATCCCCCAGCCGACCGACGCCGACGTTCCATCCCAGACGCACTACGCCATCTACTACTGCCTGCCCAGCTCTTGATGGCCGCACCTTCATTGCGGCCCCGATCCGCGATCTGCTCGTCGCTGCCTACATCGACCAGCAGATCGCGGCGGCCCTGCGCGAACGCGGGACCCGGGTCATAGAGCTGCGCCGGAGTGGTGCGCGCAGTGGACGCGTGACGCAGAGGTCAGGGCGCGGCAAGGGCCGATCCAAGAATCGCATCTTGAACAGGGAGAACCCTCGAGAGGCGGCGCCGGGAATCGAACCCGGGTACGGGGCTTTGCAGGCCCCTGCCTAAACCACTCGGCCACGCCGCCGTCGGGCCCCGTAAGCCTACAGGCCTCGTCTTCTCAACCATTGAGCGATGGCCTCCCGCGATCCTCCCGCAAAGCACGGGTCTGTGAAACCACCCGCACCGCGTCACTCGTCCAAGCGACCCTACGCGGATCCAGCATCTCGTCAAGTCCGGTCCTTACGGAGTGCTCTGCTCAGGTGGTTGAATGCTCTCATGCGAATCGCTCTGATCGCACCGCCGTGGACGCCAATCCCACCTCCCCTCTACGGAGGGATCGAGCTCGTGGTCGACCAGATGGCGCGGGGGCTGGAGGCAGCCGGGCACGAGGTGACGCTTTTCGCTACCGGCGACTCCACCTGCCCGGTGCCTATCAAATGGACGCTCCCCCAGGCTGAGGGCTCGCGCATCGGGATGGCGGTACCCGAGCTTCGCCACGTCATCCACGCGTACGAAGCCGTCGCCGACCATGACGTCGTACACGACCACACGGTGGTCGGGCCCTTCTACTCGGAGCGCTACCCCGGCCTGAGGGTGTTGACCACGGTCCACGGCCCTTTCAACGAAGACCTCACCGACCTCTACAGTGCCGTCGCTCATCGCGTGCCGATCGTGTGCATCTCACATGCCCAACGTCGCGCCGCCCCCGATCTACCAGTAGCGCGTGTGATCCACCACGGTCTCGACGCCTCAGCGTTCGCCTTCGGTGACGGTTCGGGCGACGAGGAAGGCGAGTACTTCCTCTTTCTCGGACGCATGTCACCTGACAAGGGTGTCCATAGCGCGATCGAGGTCGCCCACAAAGCCGGAGTCCGCGTGTTGCTGGCGGCGAAGATGCGCGAGAGCTGGGAACGGACATACTTCGACGAACGGGTCGCTCCCCTGCTTGGGCCTAACGCGGTCTACCTCGGCGAGGTGCCTCACCAGCGCAAGCTCGAGCTGTTGGCCGGGGCGCGCGCTCTCCTGTTCCCCATCCGCTGGAACGAGCCATTCGGCATGGTGATGCTCGAATCCATGGCGTGCGGCACCCCCGTGCTCGCCTTCCCCAACGGAGCCGTACCCGAGGTGGTGCAAGACGGCCACACCGGGTTCCTCTGCGAGGACGAAGCTGCCATGGTCGAGGCCGTCGGCCGCGTCGGCAAGCTACGAAGGGAAGACTGCCGCGCCTCGGTCGAGGGCTACTTCTCGACGCAGCGCATGGTGGCTGAACACATCGAGCTGTACGAGGAGCTCACCGGCGCCCGCGGCTGAGTACGTGGACCAGACGCACGAGGACGGCGACCACCACCACGAGGATCGCCACCTTGAAGGCGAAGAGGAGCAGGCCGACCACTGCGTGCACGAGCCACAGCACCACGAGCACTCCGCCCACGACCCCTGCTGTGACAAGGACGGTGTCGAGCATTCTCAGCCCTCCCAACCGCCTGTGCTCGATAGTGCTCATGGCAACCTCCGTATCGCCTCGAGCTCGGGTGATCCCGCACTCGCCGGCAGACACCGGCTCCTGCGTCACATGCTACGCCCGCCCGGGAAAGAAGCCTGCGCGCCCTCGCCGGTTGGAGAGAGCCGAGCTGGTCGTGAAACACACGCGTGCACCATCATATGGACCATATGCAGGAAGGCGCAGCTGGTCGGGGTCCCCCAACGGACCGCCGGTCCGGGTGCGTTGGTGCGGCTCCACCCCGGCGCCAAAAGCCCCGACCACAGAGTGGTACCGTCGCATGTGTCGTTGCGCTCGTCACGCCAATCGCTGCTCGAGCGCTCAAACCTGCAAGGTGACGCTTTCTGCCGCGCGCTCGCCGCTGCCGCCGACGAGTGGATGGCTGAGCTTCTGTTGGCTGCCGCGGGTGACGACTCGAGCGGCGTAGCCCTGGTCGCTGTCGGCGGATACGGACGCGGCGAGCTTTGCCCCTACAGCGACCTCGACGTCGTTCTCGTCCACGAGTCGCACCGCGACGTCGAGGCACTGGCTAACGCTGTGTGGTACCCCGTGTGGGACGAGGGGATTCGGCTCGACCACTCCGTACGCCGCCCGGCCGAGGTCCTCGAGGTTGCCCGAGCCGACCTGCGCGCCCAGCTCGGGCTCCTTGACGGCCGCCGAGTCGCGGGCGACGAATCGGTCGTGGCTCCGCTTCTCACTGGTGCGCGCGCCCTGTGGCGACAACGTGCCACTCACTGGCTTCCGATCCTCGCCGAACACGTTGCCGAGCGACACGACGCCCGCGGTGACGTGGCGTTCCTGCTAGAGCCCGACCTGAAGGAGGCTCACGGCGGTCTGCGAGACGTCCACGCGGTCAACGCCGCTGCTTTGGCCGTGCCCGCCTTAGGCGAGAACGTCGACCTTTCCGCTTTGAAGGAGGCGGGAGCTGTGCTCATTGCGGCGCGAGTCGAACTTCACCGGGCGACCGGGCGCGCCACCGACCGGCTCTTGCTCCAGGAGCAGGACCAGGTTGCTGCCACCCTCGGCTACGGCAGTGCGGACGCGCTCATGGCGGCCATCGCAGAGGCCGGCCGCACCATCGCCTGGGCGACAGACGACGCGTGGCGGAGGCGATCACTGTGGAGCAGGCCCGACACACGGCGACCGTGGCTGCGACGCCTCGGGCGCGCAGTTCCTCGCGCCGCACGTGGACACACGGCGAGCACGGCCCGAGCGACCGGTGCCGGCGGCGACGGCTCCGACGGAGCCTCAAGGCGAGCATTCCGAAGGGGTGGCGAAACTGCGGGCTACGAGCCGGGTGCACCGAAGGTGGTGGAGCCGGGAGTGGCCATCGCTCGCGACGGAGAAGGCGGAGAGGAAACGGTACTCGACAGCGGGGCACCGGTCGAGGAGGACCTCACCTTGTCCCTGCGACTGGCCGCCGTGGCCGCTGAACGCGTCCTGCCCATTGGGCGAGCCAGCCTGGAGGCTCTCGCCGCAGCGGCACCTACGCCCCGTGACACGTGGCCCACCGAGATGCGTGAGGCCCTGGTGCGGGTGCTCTCCGCCGGTCCGCCTGCGATAGCGGCTCTAGAGGCGCTCGACCAGAAAGGCATTCTGAAGCGCCTTCTTCCCGAATGGGAGACGGTGCGCAACCGCCCTCAGCGAAACGTCTACCACCTCTTCACCGTCGACCGGCATCTCCTCGAAACCGCGGCGAGGGCGGCGCCACTGGCGTTGCGCGTGTCACGGCCCGACCTGTTGCTCCTGGGCGCCTTCCTCCACGACATCGGCAAGGGCTATCCGGGCGACCACACAGTCGCGGGCGTAGAGGTCGTGGCGAAGATCGCCGCGCGCATGGGTCTAGCCCCTGCCGACGCGGAAGTCCTCGTCGCGCTTGTGCGGAACCATCTGCTGCTGTCCGAGCTCGCCACACGGCGCGACCTCGACGACCCCGCCACGGTTTCAGCCGTGGTCGAGGCCACCGGTGACCGTTCGCGCTTGGAACTGCTGGTAGCGCTCACCGAGGCCGACAGCCTCGCCACCGGGCCGTCGGCGTGGGGGCCCTGGAAGGCAGGCCTGGTGGCCGACCTCGCGGCGCGCGCAGCGACCGCCATGGCAGGAGAGCCACCGGGGGTGCCGGCCCCTTCCCTCGTGACCGATCGGCACCGCGCGCTGATGCGGCAGGTGCAGGTGCTCGGCCGTTCTGTCGTCGCGGCCGAGGCACCCGGGGTCACGGTCGTGGCGCGCGACCGCCCGGGGCTTCTTGCCGCGATCACCGGGGTGCTCGCCCTGAGGGGCCTCGACGTGCGTTCGGCCAACGCCGCCGGTGAGGACGGCTTTGCGGTCGACGTCTTCACAGTGGAGCCGGCTCGCGGACGCTGGCCGGACTGGGAGCAGGTGGCGGACGAGCTCGACGCAGTGCTCCGCGGCACCTTCCCGCTCACCGAGCGCCTCGTCGAACAGGAGCGTGTGTATGCAGGCGCCCGCCGGGCGGCCTCGGCACGCCCGGTGGCGACCCAGGTGACCGTCGACAACGCCGCCTCGGCCACCTGCAGCGTGGTGGAGGTGCGGGCCGCCGACTCGCTGGGACTGCTCCACCGGATCACGGCATCGCTCTTCGACGAGGGGCTCGACGTGGTAGCCGCGCGCGCCTCCACCCTCGGCCACGAAGTGGTGGACGCCTTCTACGTGCGCGACAAGTCGGGAGGAAAGGTGACCGATCCCGAACGCGTCCGGCGCATCGATCGTCGCGTCCAGGCTGCAGTGCTACCAGGCACCTGAGCACAGCCACCTTCACCGATTCCGGCGCGCGGTGCAAGGGCCTCCATGACCGTTTCGCGCGAACGCGCGCTGGTACGATCCAACTCGATGGGCGGGAAGACCTTCGTCCGAACACGATTCTCGAATCACCCGTGGTTGACCGCGGGCATCATCGTCACCATCGGCGCGCTGGCAGCGGCGTCAAGTGCGCTGATCGAGTCGCGGCTCACCTCCTCGAACGCCGGAGCCTCGTACGTCTCGTCGCCGAAAGGCCATCCGAGCTTGTCGCTGGTGTCCTCCGTCCCCTCCTCCGGCGCCACCGGCGTGGCGCCAGATGCCTCCCTGGCCCTTTACTTCAGCTCCCCCGTCGCAGCAGGGGGCGTCCAGCCGAGCCTGAACCCACCGGTGGCGGGGACGTGGATCCAGACCTCCCCCGGCACCCTCGCCTTCGAGGGGGTCGGGAGCTTGCCCCCTGGAACGACCGAACGGCTCTCGGTGCCCGGAGGTAGCAGCGGCATCCTCGGTTCGAACGGGGCGCACCTCTCCGAGAATGTGACCGTGAGCTTCACGGTGGCGCCGATGTCGACGCTTCGCCTGCAACAGCTGCTCGCCCAGCTCGGTTACCTGCCGGTGTCGTTCACTGCGTCCGACGCGGCCGCGATCCCCCCGAGCGAGATGGCGATGCCGCAGGTCGGCACCTTCGCCTGGCGGTGGAACAGCCTGCCGAGCAACTTCATGGCGCTGTGGTCACCCGGGCTGTCGAACGTGGTTACGAAGGGAGCGGTCATGGCCTTCGAGAACCAGCATCAGCTCCCGACCGACGGCACAGCAGGACCCCAGGTGTGGGGAGCGTTGTTGCAGGCCGCGGCAGCCGGACAGACAGACACCTACGAACATTACGACTTCGTCGTGGTGTCCACGTCGATACCTGAGCACGTGGACGTGTGGCGCGACGGGGCATTCGTTTACAGGTCGGCGGCTAACAGCGGCATCGAGGCGGCTCCGACGGAGCTCGGCACCTGGCCCGTCTTCGCTCGTTACGTCTCGACCACCATGTCGGGGACGAACCCCGACGGTAGTCACTACAGCGACCCCAATATTCCCTGGGTCAGCTACTTCCATGGTGGCGACGCCCTCCACGGCTTCATCCGCTCGACCTACGGCACCCCTCAGAGCCTGGGTTGCGTCGAGATGCCGCCCGCCAACGCCGCTGTGGTCTACCCCTACACGCCTCTAGGCACGCTCGTCACCGTCTCGTGATGGCAGGCCCCTGGAGCTTCCCCTGAGCCCTGCGCCCTCGGTGCGCCGCCCCCCGGACCTCGTGTGCGTGTCGCCTGAGCCTCGAGCCTCGACTGCAGCCGTCAGCGTCAGGTCATGGCCTCGTCAGACACCGTGTCGGACCCACACCTGGACACCGGTCGCAACCATCTGCACGGCGATGGCGGCCAGCAACAGTCCGACTATCTGCGACGCGAGCTCGATGCCATTGTCACGAAGCAACCGACGCAGCCGGCCTGCGAAACGCATGGCCAGATAGACGATCACAAGGACCGCTGCTAGCGCCCCCATCACGGCTGCGACCTCGCCTGCCCCGTGGGCGCGCCGTACGTAGATCATGGTCGCAGCGATCGCGCCTGGGCCGGCGAGAAGCGGGGTGCCGAGGGGCACAAACGCGACATTGACCGCGCCGCGCGAACTGGCGCTACCCGACATTGGCGCCTCGAGCAACTGGAGCGCGACCAACACCAGGATCATTCCGCCGGCGACCTCCAGCGCGGCGACCGAGATGCCCAGAAGGTGCAGCATCTCTTGGCCGAAGAGGGCGAAAACGTACACGACCGAGGCAGCTACCGCCGTGGCCTGCAGGGCCGCCCGTCGCGGCTCGGCAACCCGTCTGTCTCGAGTCAAGGAAAGAAAGACCGGCACGTTCCCCACCGGGTCCATGACCACCAGGATCGTCACGAACGCCTGCGCGAAGAGGTTCACTGGTCCGACGTTCGGAGCGAATCGCGCAATACGATCGAATGATGGTCTCCATCGATGGCTGGGTTCATCTCGAACATCTCGCGATGCGCACGCACGTTGGCCCCCTTCAGCGCGCCAGGCCGATCGAGGGTGACGACGACGGCGCCATCGCGCTTACTCTCACAGGAAGGATGCTCGAAGTCGCGCCAGCACGAGAACCCCATCAGCCGTCCCTATCTCCGGCTCTTCACCTGACAGTTCGTCGCGATCATCGCGGCGCTCGCCGGGTCCCACTTCTCTGGCGCCTGCGACGCCCTCGACGAAACCCGACCCCGCCGTCGGTCGCGGCCCGGCCGGCTGAGCATGCAAACCAGGGCAGCCTCGCATTTCCGGTTCATCCCGGGGAGACATCCTCTCACAAGGACCGCACAGCCGATTCACAGGTTGTACCGGTCTAATGGACTCGATGGACCATGATCCACAACCCGGCTCGCGTGACCCGTCTGAGACTCCTCCCGGACACGAGCCCGAAGAACCGCCCGGCTACCCGCCACAGGCTCAGCCGTGGCACGCATACCAAGCACCTCCCGGCTACCCGCCACAAGCACCTCCCGGCTACCCGCCACAAGCACCTCCCGGCTACCCGCCACAAGCACCTCCCGGCTACCCGGCCCCCCCGGCTTGGTACCACGGCGGAGGCGACAGATGGCCGCCTACGGCTCTCCCTGGCTCCGGACACGGGGGCGGGTGGGACCAGCCGGGTGCCCACCCCGGAACCGGGTGGCCGCTCCCCTCACGGGTGGAACCTCGAAACCAGTGGCTGCGGGTGGCGGCCGTGGCCGCATTGGTCGTGGTCGTAGCTGTCGTGAGCGTGCTCGCCGGGCGAGCTTCGAACTCCTCTCGCGGCTTCTCCCCCTCGAAGCCGAGCTCCGGTGGGTCTGGATCGTCATCGGGGGCACCGGCCGCGTCGGGCGTCGCGGCAAAGGTGGAGTCCGGACTGGTGGACGTGAACACCCAACTCGGCCTGAACGCAGGAACCGCCGCCGGGACCGGGATGGTGATCGGCTCCTCTGGGGAGATCCTCACCAATAACCACGTCGTGGAGGGTGCTACCTCGGTGAGCGTTACCGACCTAGGCAACAGCCACACCTACTCCGCCACGGTCGTGGGGACCGATAAGACGAACGACATCGCATTGCTCCGCCTGCCCGGAGTGTCGGGACTTGCCACCGTGAGGGTGGGCAACTCCTCGAAGCTCACACTCGGGCAGGCCGTGACCGCCATCGGGAACGCTGGAGGTACCGGGGGTACGCCCAGTGTCACCACGGGGAATGTCACAGCTCTGAACCAGACCATCACAGCCAGCGACGAGGTCGACGACAGCTCCGAGCAGCTCTCCGGGCTCGTCCAGACCGACGCCTCGTTGCAGCCCGGGGACTCGGGTGGGCCCCTCGTCGACAACTCTGCGTACGTGGTCGCCATCGACACCGCGGCGTCTGCAGGGTTCCAGTTCCAATCCGGATCGAGCGTGTCCTACGCCATCCCGATCAATCAGGCGCTCTCCATAGCACACCAGATCGACGCAGGAAACGGCTCATCGACGATCCACATCGGGCCAAACGCACTCCTGGGGGTGGTGATACAGGGCTCCCTCGTGGTCCCGGGCGCGCAAGTCGAGAACGTCGAGAGCGGATCGCCTGCCAGCCAGGCGGGGATCACCGCCGGAGACGTGATCACCTCTCTCAGCGGAGAGAACGTGGACTCCCCGACCACACTGTCCAACCTGATGTACGGCCACCATCCCGGCGACTCGGTGAAGGTCGGATGGGTCGACTCCTCGGGCCAACGGCACACCGCCACCGTGCGCCTCGCCACCGGCCCGGTCGCCTGACGGCACGGGAATTGTGCGCGCCGACATAGCGTGTCGCCCTATGGGGAACGGCGCCGTCGCAGACCGGACGCGCGGCGCGCGCCTCGAACGAGCTGAACCGGTAGTACGCCGGTTGTTGCTGGTCCCCGAGAAGCGACCGCGGACCACCGAAGGCGAGGCCGGTGGCGCCGGGGAGGCGGCCGCCCACCGGATGTTCAACGTGTCGATCGCTCTGTCGGGGCTTCGTTGCATCCTCGGCTACGTCATCCTCCCCGTGGTCACCCCCGCGCTCGGTGCAGCAGCACGGGTCGGCCCCGTCATCGGAATACCGATCGCCGTGGTCGCCCTCGTCTTCGACGTGATAGCGGTGCGGCGCTTCTGGGTCGCCAGCCACCGTTGGCGCTGGGGGATCAGCGCGATCTACGTCGTGGTAATGGCGATGGTGCTGGCGCTGTTGATCCGAGACGCGGTGCACCTCGCCTGAGACCCGGTCGCCTGACGGCACGGGAGATCAAAGATGATCCCAGGTGCCCGATGAGTCGTGCGGGACCTATATCGTGCTCTTTATGGATGGAGGTGGGCCATGAGCGAGGTGCAGGACTGGAACCGCAAGATCATCGAGGAATTCCGGGCCAAGGCGGGTCGGGTAGGCGGACAGTTCGAAGGTGCGCCGATCCTGCTCCTGCACACCACCGGGGCGAGAACCGGTGAGGCACGGGTCAACCCGATGATGTACCTCGACTTTGATGGGCGGCGCTTCGTGTTCGCCTCCAAGGCCGGCGCCGACACCGACCCGGACTGGTACCACAACCTGGTCGCGCACCACGACGTGACCGTCGAGGTCGGAACTGAGACGTACGCGGCGACGGCGGTGCCGGTCACCGGCACTGATCGGGATCACATTTTCCTCGAGCAGGCCCGCGGCTACCCGGGATTCGCCGAGTACCAGCAAAACACGAAGCGCGTCATCCCGGTCGTCGAGCTGATCGCCAAGGACTGACGGTCGGTCGGCACTTCGACCTGCTAGGGCCGGTTCGGCAGAGCCCGAGATCGACACCCATCTCGAAAGCTCACGAGGCACGGCGGCGGAGCGAGCCGCTCGCAACGCGAAGTGCGTCTTCCAGCTCCTCCCGGCTCATCTTCGAGCGCCCGAGGATTTCGAGCTCGGTCGCTCTGTCGTAGAGGTCGGACTTGCTCAGCTCCGAGAGATCGGCACCTGCAGCAAAGTGAGACGAGCTGGCTGACGCGGCTGCTTCCCTCTTCCTTCCCGCCGGCCTGGCCGCCGAGGGGGGTCCTTCTCGCCGAGAAGCTCGATCCCCACCAGCGCGATGGCGGCTTTTCGCCGCCTCAAGGCTCTGCTGCAACGCATCTGCGAGATCCACCACTCGTGCAGGCCTCTGTGTGTCGGGCTCGACGACGATCTCCTCGCCCTTGCGCTTGCGTTTCACGAGCTCCTGGACACGCTCGCGATGGGAGTCGTGGTAGTTCTCGGGATCGAACGTCGCCGTCATGGAATCGATAAGAAGCATCGCCGTATCACGCTCTCGCTCGGTGAAGTCGGCTTCGACGGGGACTCCCTCGATCTCCGACCGTGGGTCGCGGATCTCGTCGGAGAAGAACATGGTGTCGAGCACGAGCACATCGCGTCCTGGGCGCACCGTTACCAGGTACTCCTTGTTCCGCATCACAAAGGTGGCGATGACCACCTTCTTCGACTCCGACATCACCTTCAGCAAAAGCGCGTAGGCCCGCTGCGCCTGCTCGCCCTGAGGGGCGAGGTAGTACGAACGCCGGAAGTAGGTCGGGTCGATCTCGTCGAGGTCCACGAAGTCGGCCACGTCGATGGTGCGCGACTTCTGGGGTTCCGCGGCGTCGAGTTTCTCTGGGGTCATGATCACGTACTCCCCCCCGCCCAGGGCGAAGCCCTTCACGATGTCGCGGTACTCGACTTCCGCGCCCGTCCGCTCGTTCACGTGCCTGTTGCGGATTCGGTCGGCGGTGCCGGCCTGGAACTGGTTGAAGTGGATGGTCTTGTCCTCGGTGGCCGAGTACAACCCGACCGGCACGCTCACCAGACCGAAGCTGAGCGAGCCCGTCCAGATGGCACGCGCCATGGGCACCTCCCAGGTGGCTCCACCAATATGTCCCCACAGAGCGTACCGGGCAGTGTCCTGACCTGGGCTCGCGCGCGGTCCACCAACGCGACACACCCACTTGGGACACTGGATTCGAAGGAGGTTCGATCGTGCGCCTTACCGAGATGCCCGTGCCTGAACCGGCTCTCGCACACCGAGACGCCGCTCGCGAGTTCGCCCGTCAGGCGGGGCTCGGCCTCGCCGGGCTGGTCCGTGGCGACCTGGTCGAGGAGAACCTCACCCTCGTCTTCGCGCTGAGCGCCTGGCTTCGCGTCGTCGGTATCGGAACCGTCCCGGCCTGTTCGAGCCTGCTCGCGCTCCGCCAAGCCCTCCTCGAGGTCTCGGGCCTCGACAGAGGGAGCGAACCCGTCCCTCTGCTCGCCCGAGACTCGCGCGCAGCTCTGGCGAGCCTTGCGATCTACCTGCACGGGCTCATCGAGCGATCCGCAACTCACGCTCACACCTCCACGGTGACGATCGTCGACCAGGCGCTCGAAGTCCTCGAATAGCGTTGACATCGTGCCTGTGCTCATCGGCACATCGGGATGGCAGTACCCGCACTGGCGGGAGCGCTTCTACCCCTCGGGTCTTCCTCAGGCGCGCTGGCTCGAGCATTACGCGGCTCGCTTCGCCACGGTCGAGCTGAACAGCGCCTTCTACCGGTTGCCCGAACCGTCGACGTTCGAAGCTTGGAGGTCGCGCACACCCGAAGACTTCGTGCTGGCGGTTAAGGCGAGTAGGTACATCACCCACACCAAGCGCCTGCGCGATCCCGTGGAGCCTGTGAAGCGGCTGCTCGAACACGCCGAACATCTCGGGTCCAAGCTTGGGCCGGTGCTCTTGCAGCTCCCGCCGAATTTGCGCGCCGACCTCGAGGCTCTCGAAGAGGTCCTCGAGCAGTTCCCCGACGACGTCGCTGTGGCTGTAGAGCCCCGCCACAAGTCGTGGTTCGAGGTTGACACACCCGCAGTGCTAGCCCGCCACGGCGCCGCCTTCTGCCTGAGCGACGCCCCCGGACGCAAGACCCCCCACTGGCGCACAACAACTTGGGGGTACCTGCGGCTCCACGCAGGACGGGCGCATCCGCAACCCTGCTACGGCCCGAGTGCCCTGCGCTCGTGGGCCGAGCGACTGGCCGCGATGTGGCCGAAGTCGGCGACCATTTACGTGTACTTCAATAACGACGAGTGCGGCTGTGCTGTTCGCGACGCGCGGCGCTTCGCGAGCGCTGTCGAAAGGGCAGGGCTCAGCCCTTCGCGAGTCCCGTCTGCGCGCGAGATCCGGATCGGCTGAGGCTGTGGGTCTGAACGAGGCTATGGCTCCTCGCCGAGTGGTGGCTCTTGACCGAGCCCGTACGGCCTCATGCAACGTGGGCGTCGGCCCAAGTCAACAGCTGCGTGATGGACCAAGTGTTGACCACCCGGTCGTGCGGAACGTCTGCATCCGCGGCTTGCTCGCAACCGTTGCCGAGCCACTCGAGCTGGCCGGGAGCGTGGGAATCGGTATCCACGCAGAACAGGCAACCTGCGTCCACCGCCTTTCGCAGAAGCGGCGGAGGTGGGTCCCGACGCTCGGGCCGCGAGTTGATCTCAACCGCCGTCCCGGTTCGGGAACACGCTTCGAAGACGGCGTCAGCATCGAACTTGGACTCGGGACGGCCGCGCCCCACCAGTATCCGGCCGGTGCAGTGCCCGAGGATGTCAGTGTGAGGACTCTCGACCGCGGCGATCATCCGCCTCGTCATCGCGGCCGACTCCATCTTGAGCGTCGAGTGGACGCTCGCCACCACCACGTCGAGCCGGGCGAGAAGGTCCTCGTCCTGGTCGAGTGAGCCGTCCTCGAGGATGTCGACCTCGATGCCCGTGAGGATCCGAAACGGAGCCATCTCGGAGTTCAGCTCCTGCACCACGTCGAGCTGACGCAAGAGACGCTCTCGATCAAGGCCGTGGACGACCGTCAACCGAGGACTGTGATCGGTGAGCGCAAGGTACCTGTGGCCGAGTTCTCGAGCGGCCTCCGCCATCTCGTCGATGGGGCTGCCCCCCGTCGGACCAGTCCGAGTGGCTGTGGCAGTCCCCTGCCAGCAACCCTCGCAGCTCCCCTGCGCGGCCCTCGAGCTTCGAAGGCTCGCGGGCCTCGAGGGCACTCAGGTACGACGGCGCTCCTCCCTCCAACGCCTCGGTAATGGCTCGCGCCGTCGTCTCGCCAACTCCGCAAAGCTGACGTAGTCCACGGGTCGCAGCCAGCTGGTGCAGCCTCTCGGGACCGAGCTCTGCGATCGCCGCCGCGGCTCGTCGGAACGCCCGCACCTTGTACGATTCGGCTCCGTCGCGCTCGAGAAGGTAGGCGATCCGTCTCAGCGCCTCAACCGGTTGCATCGTCGTCAAGCTAACCGAGAGCGCCGGGGAGGATTCGCCAGAGCCGGCACCGCTCAGGCGTGTCAACATCTAGTTGTGGCCAAAAACGTCCCGCCCGTCGAGATCGAGGTCGACGATCACACCGTGAGGGTGTCCAACCCGGACAAGGTGTTCTTCTCGGCGCGGGGCGAGACCAAGCTCGACCTTGTGCGCTACTACCTGGCGGTGGGACCCGGCGCGCTACGCGGGGTGCGAGAGCGACCGACCGTGCTCAAGCGCTACCCCGACGGCGCGCAAGGGCCCTTCTTCTACCAGAAGCGCGTTCCCGACAGCCACCCCGATTGGATAGAGACGGTCACGGTCAGCTTTCCGAGCGGCCGCAGCGCCGCCGAGCTGTGCCCCGTCGACGTGGCCCACATCTTGTGGGCGGTCAACCTCGGGTGCCTTGACCTCAACCCCTGGCCCATACGCCGAAGCGACGTCGATCACCCTGATGAGCTGCGGATCGACCTGGACCCCCAGCCAGAGGTGCCCTTTGACGCCGTGCGGGTAACCGCGCTCGAAGCCCGCCTCGTGCTCGACGACCACCACATGGCCGGCTTCCCCAAGACCTCCGGGTCGCGCGGGATGCACGTGAACGTCCCCATAGAACCTCGGTGGGGCTTCACCGACGTACGCCGCGCCGCTCTCGCTCTTGCGCGCGAGATAGAGCGCCGAATGCCCGACATCGCCACGTCTGCGTGGTGGAAGGAGAAACGCGGACCGCGCGTCTTCATTGACTACAACCAGAATGCCCGGGACCGCACCGTGGCCTCCGCGTACTCGGTACGGGCAAACGCCGAGGCACGCGTCTCGTGCCCCCTCGAATGGGACGAGGTTCTCGACGCTGATCCCGGTGATCTCACCATCGCGACGGTCCCCGCCCGCTTCGCCGAGCGCGGCGACCCTGCGGAGGGGATCGACGACCACCGCTATGACCTCTCACCGCTCCTCGAGCTCGCCGAGCACGATCAGGCCGAGGGTCTCGGCGACGCACCCTGGCCACCGCATTTCGCAAAACAACGTGGCGAGCCCCGGCGGGTGGCACCGAGTCGGGCCCGACCCGGGCCCGACTGATCGCTCCTCAGGCTCCGAAGACCGCCTCCAGCTCCTCGGGAACGACGGTCTCGAGCTGCGCATAGGTGCAGGTCTCGGGCACCCGATCCGGACGCCAGCGACGGAAAGTGGTCGCGTGCCGGAAACACCCACCTTGGAGATGATCGTAGGCGACCTCGCAGACGAGCTTCGGTGAAAGCGCCTCGAAACTCAGGTCCTTGTCAGCGTTCCAGCGCGACGGAGCTCCGGGCTTTCTCCCGGCCGCGCCTTGCACCTCCGCCTCGGCCCACCCCTCCCACGGATGCCCCTCGAGGGATGTCACGCGGTAAGGGGCGAGCTCCTCCACCAATTCGCGGCGCCGGACCATAGCGAACGAGGCGGCCACGCCCACGTGGTGGAGAATCCCCGCGTCGTCGTAGAGACCGAGCAGCAAAGAGCCCACCGTCCCGCCCGACTTGTGCCAGCGGAAACCGGCCACGACACAGTCCGCGGTGCGCTCGTGCTTCACCTTCACCATCACTCTTTCGTCCTCGCGGTAGGACCGGGTGACTGCCTTTGCGACCACCCCGTCAAGACCCGCCCCCTCGAAACGAACGAACCAATCGCGCGCCACTTCTGGGTCCGAGGTGGCCGGTGTGACGTGCACCGGCGGACGCGCGCCGAACAGGCACTCCTCGAGCAACCTACGACGTTCACCGAACGGAGCGCGACGCAGATCGCGCTCGTCGAGCGCGAGGATGTCGAAGGCTACGAACGAAGCCGGAGTCGATGAGGCGAGCATCAAGACACGTGACTCGGCCGGGTGGATGCGTTGCAGGAGCGCCTCGAAGTCGAGGCCGCGCGACCCGGCGATCACGATCTCGCCGTCGAGCACAACCCGCTCAGGCAGGTAGCTACGAAGCGGACCAACCAACTCGGGGAAGTACCGGGTGAGAGGACGCTCGTTGCGGCTGCCCAGCTCCACCTCGTTCCCGTCGCGAAACACGATGCAGCGAAAGCCGTCCCACTTCGGCTCGTAGACCAGACCCTCTCCGATCGGCAGCTCACGAGCGAGCTTGGCCAGCATGGGGGCAACCGGGGACATGACCGGCAAGTCCACCGCACCACGCTCTCATTTCCACGGCCGTCGTGCAGCCGCCGTGTCGGGGGAGGTCCTCAGACCTTGGCGGGACCGAGCGCCTCCCGCAGCACGCCTGCGGCGTCGGCGATAGCCGTTGCGGCGCCGAGCACCACACCGTTCATCTGCAGGAAGCCGTGGACCATGCCGTCGTAGCGCACGAGGCGGACATCCACTCCGGCATCGCGGAGCCGCTCGGCGTAGGCCTCACCCTCGTCGCGCAGCGGGTCGTACTCGGCTGTGATCACCAGGGCCGGAGGGAGCCCTGACAGGTTCTGTGCGTACAGCGGCGAGACATCTGGGTTCCGGCAGTCCCCGTCGCCCAGGTAGTGGCCGGTGAACCAGTCGATCATCTCCGATGTCAGCAGGTAACCCTGCCCGTTCTGTTTGTGCGAAGGATAGGAGTTGGTGAGGTCGGTGGGGGGATAGATGAGCAGCTGGAAGACGATCGGGGGGCCTCCGGCGTCGCGGGCCCTCCGGCAGATGACAGCCGACATGTTGCCCCCGGCACTGTCTCCCGCCACGGCCAGACGGGTCGCGTCCGCCCCGAGATCGGCGGCGTGCTCCGACACCCAGGCAGTGGCCGCCAGGCTGTCCTCCAGCCCGGCCGGGAACGGGTGCTCCGGGGCGAGCCGGTAGTCGACGCTCACCACCATGGCGGGGACCTGGGCGGCCAGCTGTTGGCACAGGGCGTCGTGGGTGTCGACGCTGCCGATCACCCAGCCGCCGCCGTGGACGAAGAGCACGACGGGCAGCGTCTCGGCGCCGACAGAAGTAGCGGCGCCGACAGGGCGGTATACCCGCACGGGGATCTCGCCCGCCGGTCCGGGAATGGTGCGGTCCTGGACCTCCGGCGGGTTCGGCGGCACCGCTCCCATGCCGGCCATCGCCATGTAGGTGACGCGCACCTCTTCGGGGGTCATCTCTGAGGGGCGCGCCTGCTCCAGGGCGGCCATCCGCTCGAGGATCGTCCGCAGGACTGGATCGATGGGCATGGGCACCTCCAGAGTTGACGGGGCCGACCCTACGGCCCGGTGTCACACGGTGCGGCTCGTGGCCCCCGGCGCTGCCCAGATGACCTCATCAACCATCTCCTCACTGAGCTCAGGAACAGCGCTGGGCCACGCGTCTGATCCGTTGCCCCGAAGCCGACCGCAGACACGGCGCTCGTGAGCAACGCGTGAGTGCAAGCACCTCCCGTCAGGTGTTTCGACCGCCCCCACGTGTGAGCGCGAGCACGGGAATGTCCGGCGGTTCGAAGCCCATCACCTGGCCGTAGAAGGACAGCTCGGCCTCGAGCGCCCGTTCAATCGTCCCTGAGCGCCTGAAGCCGTGCTGCTCCCCCTCGAACGCGATGTACGCGTGCGCGATGCCTTTTCTCACCATCGCGTCGCGGAACATCTCGGCTTGCTTGGGAGCGACGATCTTGTCCTCGGTTCCCTGAAGGAGCAGGATCGGACAGTCGAGCTCGTCGACATGTGACAGGGGCGAGCGCTCGTCGTAGAGGGGGCGGGCTTCGGGCAAAGGGCCGACAAGTACGTCGATGTAGTGAGACTCGAAGTCGTGCGTGTCCTCCACGAGGCCCATCAGGTCCGCCACCCCGTAGTAAGACGTACCGCCGGCGAAGACGTCTGTGCGAGTCAACGCTGCCAGCACGGTCCACCCACCCGCGCTAGCTCCACGGATCAGCAGACGCCGTGGATCTGCTTCGCCATGCTCTGCCAGGCCTCTTGCGACCGCGACCACGTCCTCCACGTCGACGACGCCCCACTGGCCACGCAGCCGGTTGCGGTACTCGCGGCCGTACCCGGTCGAGCCACCATAGTCGACGCCCACCACGCCGATGCCGCGGCTGGTGAAATAGGCGACCTGCAAGTCGAGAACCGGTGAGATCTGACCGGTCGGACCGCCGTGGACGAACACCGCATAAGGAGGCAGGTCTGTCTTCGGGCCGGTGAACTCAGGGTTCTTCGGTGCATACACAAAGGCATGGACGTCGCGACCGCCTGGGCCGCTGAAAGTCTCCGAGCGCGCCACCGGTAGGTAGCGGGGGTCGGGTACCTCGCCGACGCTGCAACGCAGCACCTCGAGGTTCCCGGTGCGCGTGTCCAAGCACACAACCGACAGCGCAGTGACGGACCCGCCGCCAACGACAGCCACGAGCGGGCCATGGACCGCGAGCACGGGCTCGAAGTAGGTGAAACGACCGGAAGGGTCGGGACTTGCCCGGTGAAGGACTCGCGTGGCCGGGTCGAGCAAGCCCATGGTCCAGGTGCCTTTCGCGTGGATCACCACTATGCGCCCATCACCCAGCACTCCGTAGGTAGCCATACCGAAGACCCACTGGGGCCTTCCGAGCTCCTCGGCACGCTCACAGAGAGCTTCGAGATCACCGGTGAGGCTGACCTTGTAAAGGTTCCACCAGCCGCTTCGATCAGACACCGCATAGAGCGCGCCATCGTCCGCCCACTCCGGCTGGAACACCGACTCCTCCGCCCCCCCGAGCAGGGTGCGGGGGATGCCGACCGAGCCGTCCGCGCCGATCTCGCCCACGCGCAGCTCGGTCCCGTCCCAGGGCATCCGGGGGTGGTCCCAGGTGAGCCACGACAAATGCCGTCCGTCGGGGGACGGCCGGGGATTGGACAGGAAGTGACCGTCCACGACGAGCGTTCGAACAGCGAAGCTGCCATCGAGAGCGACGGCCACAATGTCGCGGGTCACCGCGCTGCCCCTCACAGCACGCTCACGCACGCACAGGACCTCCCGACCGTCTGGGCCGAGAACAAGGTCTGCGTAGCGCTCACCCTGAGGTTCAGCGGGCTGAGGCGTGAGAGGCCGGGGCTCTGTGGCAGTGCCGGACTCGAGGAGATAGAGCCGTTGGTCGTCCCAGTTGGCAAAGACCAGCCCACCGTCGCCAACGGCAATCCATGCGCGGCCGCCGTATTCATGCACTCTCGTACGAGCGTTCCACCCTGCGGGCAGCACGTCCGCCCGGCTGCCGTCGTCGGCTCGGCGCACTATGACGTTCCGGCCGCCTTCGCTCGGGCGTCCCTCCGACCAGTACACGCTGCCATCAGCGCCGAAACCGACCCCGTTCAGACGCACCCCGCCGCGCGCCGTGTCACGAGCGCTGATCGGGGAACGCCAGACACCGTACGGAGCTTCGATCACGGAACCGCTATGACCCTACGAGATCGTCGACGATCTTCTCCCAGCGTTCGTCCTCGTCGAGTGGACGCAGTGCGCACCACGTGGACAGCAGACCCAGGTTCAAGTTGTAGAAGGGGTCCACTCGGAACCGATCCCTACCCCACTTACCAACGAAGCGCTTAGCGTCGCCCGCCTGGCCGGACAACCCGCGGCTAACAGACTCGTGGTGAACCATCTCGGCGTGCGGGGTGAAGAGAACGCGATATCCAACGTCGGACATCCGCATGCAGTAGTCCACGTCGCTGTAAGCCACATTGAACTCCTCGTCGAAACCACCGATCTCCTCGAACACCGTCTTCCTGCTCATCATGCACGCGCCGGTGACGGCGCTGTAGGGCCGGACGACAGCGTCCCAGCCGAAGTAGCCATGCCGACCTGCAGGCATGCCGGAGAACACGTGGCCTGCAATCCCTCCCATCCCCATGACAACACCCGCGTGCTGAATCACGCCGTCGGGAAAGACAAGGCGCGCGCCCACCGCCCCCACCTCTGGCACCTGCGCGAGCTCCACTAGAGCGTGCAGCCACCCTTCCCTCCTCGCCTCGATGTCGTTGTTCATGAACAACAGCAGTTCGGAGTTGGACTCTCTGGCAGCGAGGTTGTTGATGGCGGACCAGTTGAACGGCCCTGGGTACTCGAGAACACGTGTCCCGAGTCGTTCGATGCGTTCGCGAAAAGCCCGGGTCTCGGGCTCGACACTGCCGTTGTCGACGAGCAGGATCTCGAAGTTGTCGTACCCGGGCGCGACCTCGAGTGAAACCAAGCACTGCGCGGTGAGCGATGCCTGATCGCGAAACGGAATGATGACGGTAACCGATGGGCTCCCGACGATCTTCCGGCGGACGTCGTACCAGCCTTGGAAGACCCCGTTCTCCACGGTCGCATCGATGACCCGTCGGCACAGCGCATCTTCCAGAGCACGCCTGCTGGCCTCGTGAGCCCAGGGTTTCGCAGTCTCGTCACCTGCGGCAGAGCCGGCAACCTGACGCCAGTGATAGAGAACCCTCGGAACGTGCACAACTCGGCGGGCGTGCTCCGTGGCGCGCAGCATCACGTCGTAGTCCTGACTCCCGTCGAACTCAGAACGGAACCCGCCGACTTTCTCCAGGAGGTCACGTTTCACGACCAGCAGATGACCGAGATACGGGAAGGTGAGCAGGAGATCGGGTGCCCAATCGGTCTTGAAGTGCGGATCGAACTGACGGTCCTGCTCGTCGATCTTGTCGTTGTCACTGTAGAGAACGTCCGTATCGGGATGAACCTGTAACGCCCTCGCTATCTCTGCGAGCGCCTCAGGCTCTAACGAATCGTCGTGGTCGAGCAGGGCAACGTACTCACCTCTAGCAATGGCCAGAGCCGAATTGGTCGCCCGAGATATTCCACCGTTGACGTCGTTGGCTACAACCTTCACACGACGATCGGCAGACGAGAGCTGAGCCAGCAAGGATGTCACACGCTCATCGTCTGAAGCGTCGTCGCATACGCACAACTCCCAGTTTCGGTAGGTCTGTGCCCTGACGCTGTCGATGCAGGCTCTCAAGTACCAGACCTCTGGCCGGTACACCGGAACTACCACGCTGAGAAGCGGACCATCTGTCGGTAAGTCGCAGGCGGTACCCACCTCGCCCTTCTGCCGGCGCTTGGCGACCTCCGAGAGCCACGATCGGTATGCAACGGGGTCGCCTGCCGCGTCGACGTCCCAGGCCAAGCGCAGCCGTTCGGGGGAAGGTCGCACTAGGAGCTCCAAGAGGCGGTCGACCGACCATTGCAACGCACCGGCGAGCATGAGGCTGCCCGTGGATGGCGGCATGTCACGGCCCTTTGCGAAGCTGCCCCGCGAGGCCGAGACGAGGGTGCTCGGCTCAGTCGGCGCAGGCTCGTTCCCCATGTCGTGCTGCATGCAGCGGCCAACGTAGCATTCGGTGTTCGAAGGTCCCGGTCCCGTTGCCAGGTCTCCGACGCAGATCAGGTCAGGACGAAGGAGGCGGAGCATGGAAGAGCACGCACTCGACGCCAGAGAGCTCATCGAGCGCGTGAGGCAAGACAACCGCGCGGAGCGTTGGCTGCCACTGCCCCCCACAGGCTTGCCCGGTTCCCACACGCCCATGCAGGACGACGAGTCCCTGTATTACATGCATCGTCATTGGATGCTCCCTGACCGCCTCGACCCGGCTGTCATCGGGGGTGGGATCAAGGGGAGGGTAAGCCGCCTTTTCGGAAGGCTCGCCTTTCGCGTCCTCGCTCCGTACCTCAGCGAGGAGCGAGAGTTCCTGGCGCGGGTGGTGAGAACGAACGACGCGCTCGCCCACAGGTGTGACGAGCTTGCAAACGCGATGCTGCAGCGGCAGTTCGCCGAAGCCGAGAATGATGCCAAGCTCGCAGCCTGGCTGCATCAGGTGTTACCCGAAAGGTCCGCCGACAGCTCTGCTGACCCAGGCCCACGGGATGAGCCACCGGTACTTTGATGGGCCGCTTCACACAGGTGTGCAAGCTTTCAGCGGACGCCCCGACGGTGGCGGTGCTGGCGCCTCACTGGGGGGGCACCGACGAGGTCTGCTGGGCCACGAGGCAGGTGGCAGGCGCACTGGCCTGCTCAGCCAACATCCACGTGATAACGACACAGGGAAAGCGGCCACGTCAGTATCAGGACGGCGTCTTCTCCGTGTACGAGCTCGCGACCGCGGACCGCGCTTCGGACCGAAGGCGAGATCTGGTCCTCGCTGCCCTTGGCGGATCCTTCGGTGACACGACGCCGAACCCGCCACAGAACCTGGGCGACTTCCCATCAGAGGACGCTTTCCTTCGAAAGCTGCTCGTCGGGGGACCCGCTGATCCTTGGGAGCCCGGCGGCGTGCACCTGACCGAGATCGCTCCCGACCTTGTGGTCGTGGCCGACTACCGGCAGGTCGGCGCTCTGAGGATCATCGAGAGATCCTGCGCCGACGTGCCTCTCGTGCTCGTTCCGCTCGCGATGGACCTCGCCAGCATGGCCCTGCCGGTGTTCCGGCCAATGTTCGCGCGAGCAGGCGACGTCCTCGTTTTCACCCAGTCAGAACGTGATGCATCTGCAGCGCTGCTAGGCGTAGATCGGGTCCGGTTCGTGGGCCTACCACTTGCGGTCAACCCGAGCGTGGGCGCCGAGCCCGAGCCCCACGCCGGAGAGGACCGGGACTATCTGCTCGTCATACTTGGAAAGCCTTTCTGGCCTCAGGGCTCAACCGCGTGGGCCGACCTTCTGCGGATGCGCTTTCCGGCTCGGAGAGTAGCGGTGTCGGCGTCAGACGCGCTCGTCGTATACAAGCCCGACTCGGTGGTCCACGAGTCGCCGGGCATGAAGGGCGCGAGCGACTTGATGCGACTCATGGCATGGGCCTACCTAACCGTGGACATGAGACCTGGGTCGCTGTTCGCTCGCCGAAGCCTGCAGTCGCTCATGTACGGGACACCGATCGTCGTGCCCGAAGGATCGCGAGCACAGGAGCATGCCGAAACCGGGTCGGGAGGACTCTGGTTCGACGGACCCGGAGAGCTGGTGTGGTGCATCGAGGCGATGCTCGACCCGGAGGTCCACGCCGCGCTCGGCAGCCAGGGCGGGCGCTACGCGCACGACCGATACGGTTCGACGGACTCCTTTGTGGATCGGGTCGGTCTCGTACTGTCCGGGGGCTAGCCCGTCGATCCGTCTATGGTCCGGAGATCGGAAGCTGCGACACTGCGCTGATCGCGGCCGCCGCCGCGTGATTGGTTGCCGACTTCACCCCCCTGGCCATTCGAGCCATCCCAGGGATACGACGTGGGTGTTTCAATAGGTAGGCGGTGACCGCCCTGGCGCGTAGCGTCCCGTCCTGGTTGCTCAGGCGGAAGACCTCCTCGTTCACACTGCCGTCGGTTACGTGGTCGCTGATCACCCGAAAGACCGACCAGGGGATGTTACGGCGTTCACAAACCTCGGCAACGGCGGCCGTCTCCATGTCCAATGACACCACGCCCTTGGCCCGCAGGCAGCCAATGACATCGAAGTCCGTGATGAGCACGTCGCTCGTCCACATCTTGCCGCTCGGTTTGCCCTCGCCGAGCCGATCCGGCCGGTACTCGGCACCGGTGGTGCTGTTGACGACGACCTCGGGCAGGATAAGCGTGCCAACCGGTGTTTCGTTGCCAACCGCGCCGGTGATGCCGACGACGACGACTCGTTCGACGTCGATCGTTTCCACAAGACGCTCGAGTCCTGCGGTTGCCAGCGCAGTGCCAATACCCGTGACGATGGCTACCACCGGCCGCTCGCCCAGCAAGCCGGTATGGATCTCGACCAATCCGACACGGGTCTTCTCGAGAGATAGCTTCCGTTTGAGCGGGGTGAACTCCATTGGCATTGCGCAGATAAAGGCGACTTGTCCCAGCATCGAAGCGCCGATGTTAATCCGCGAAGGCAATCGAGTCCGACACCGGTGAGGCCCACCACGGGCCAGATCGATGCACCCCGCTCGACCCAGCCGATCAATCCCGGACGGTTCGCGAGAATTGGCGGGATCAGTGCCCGGCTGGCGCGAAGACGTGCTACTCCCGGCAGGAACCGGTCAGGGTTCCAGCACGACAAAATGGCTCTGAGCATCGTGTCGTTAGCGGACGGCAGCGTCATCGAACTCTGGTCCCATTGAGGGACCATCACAAGATGGGGCCAGGTCAAGTGACTACAAGCAGGCAGGAGAAGGCTGGGGGTCCGAGGCAACCTTTCTTGCATATGCCTGTGCCGTGGGTGTTTGTCCTGACCTATCTCATGGGCGTTGGCCTGCAGTTGCTCGTTCCAGTCCACGCCAGCTCGGCGACAACGTCGCTTGTCGTACGGATTGCGGGAGGTGTGGTGTTTGCGGTCGGTGCGGGACTTGCAGCATCGAGTCTGCTCATGTTCCACAGAGCCGCAACTACCACCGTTCCGGGTGAAACATTCCGGGTGCTCATGACGGGCGGACCCTACCGACTTACCCGGAACCCTATGTATGTCGGGCTCATCCTCCTCTATATCGGAGAGACGGGCCTTCTCGTTCAGGTATGGCCTCTCTTCTTCCTGCCTCTCGCGGTGGTTTACGTGAACTGGTTTGTCATTCCTGTTGAGGGGAGGCCTCCCTGAAGATGTTTGACGGTTACGGCCAATACTGCGCGAGAGTCCGTCGCTGGATATAAGGCTAACAGCAGCTGTACCGTGCAAGGCGGTCTTCCGCCACCGGGCCCGGCACCTCGCGGCTGGTGTTCGCGGTGGCGTTTCCACATGCAGATGTCCCGGTACGGCAGCTCGTTACCGTCCGTTTCGTCGGATCGTCAACGCTCGGTCTTAGTAGCGTTCGCAAGGTCCGCACCGCCGCTCCGATTGGGAAGTTCATGATCGATGCCGGCTGGTGATCATGAACCAACACGCAACATCATGACGTGTCGTCGTGAGCCTGCGAGGTCGACCTCCTCGAACCCGGCCGCCTCAAAGGCAGACACTAAGCACCGCGGGCGGCCGATGAGATCGGCGGCTATCGCCCGTCCACCACGCGATGGCTGCCGTCCAGCTGTGGTGCCACGTCACGGTCGTGCCTGGAGCGGATGACGGTGTCTGGAGCGGACGACGGGATTCGAACCCGCGACCCTCACCTTGGCAAGGTCTCTTTGACCACATCACCCGAGCTGGTACGTGCCGTGACCTGCTGTTGCGTGCGGCGAATCGTCCGGTGAATACGCCCCAATCCGGTCCGTTGTAGAGCGCTCTACTACGGGTGCGTTCCCCGGCCCGACCCCAGCCGTACAACCGACAGCCTCCAACTTTCCTAACCGACGCGGCGCCGCTCGACATCGGTGAGCGCTCGCCGACCGAAGTCCAGGGCCTCTTCTGCATCGGACCTCGTTGGCTCTGGCTGGTCCGCGGGGTAGCGCTGCTGGACAGCCCAGACCGCAAGTGACGCCAGTGGCCCCTCGTCGCCGGGCCCGAAAACGGGAGGTTCGATAGCGGCGTTGAGGCGGAGAAGGTTGTGCGTTCTCGGCGGGTCGTTGTCCGCTTCGACGATGAGCGCCTTGAGTACCTTCTCGACCGCTTGCTGGACGTGGTAGCAGATGCCCCACGGCGGGCCGGAGGCGGCGGCCAGGGTTTCGGCCATCTGGAGGTCCTCCCGAGCTCGCGTCAGCCAGGGATTCGACGAGTCGGACACGCCCTCAGGCGGCACGGTCGTAAACGATCTTCCCCTCGTGCACGGCTGGCTTGACGACCGTCCCCGGCGCATCCCGATTGGCCTCGAGCCTGGCCTGCGTCGTCACGATCACATCAATTTCGGTTGGGAGGCTGGCCACGGCGCGGATCGCGTCCTGGCTGGCGGAGGCCCACTGGGACTCCTCGTCGACGACTACGAGCAGGTCGATATCACTGCCGGGCCGGTCGTCGCCTCGTGCGACCGACCCGAAGAGGATGATCGTGCGAGGTTGACAGGCACGCACCAGCGTTTGCACGGCTTCAGACACCCAGTCGGAGGGCGAGCGCCTCGCAAGGTCTGTTCCCACCGCGTCAAGCATACGGCGCCGGAGGACGCGGTCCATCAATCCTGCACGCGACCGTGGTTCCGCCCCGGCGCCGAGCGTGAACACCCGGAGCAGCGAGGCGGGAGCTGGGATAAGCCAGCACCCCAGCCACGAGGTCACGGTTCGCGTCCAGGGGGTCGACGAGCCACTCGTCAAGACGCCTTATGGACAGCGTGCTCAAAGTCTGATCGTCACCATCGCCCGCAGGGCATCGACCGGGACCCGCAGGAGCCGGCCACCGACCCGGATACACGGGATGCCCTCGGCACCGCCGGTTGCCTCGAATCGGCGGGCCAGCTCGTAGGCCGCTGATCGACCGATCCGGAGAAACCTCGCCGCTTCCGGGATGGTGAGCAGCGCGACATCGTGGACAGGGCCGACATCACTCGATGATGCACCCGGGTTCACTTCGGGGTGTTGGTCCTCGTTCGTTCTCATGGTCCTCTCCTCGAACAAAGCTGATCCGTCGTGTCTTGTGGTCTCTGCCGGTCCGGCGGTGAGCGAGTTGTGCCGTTCCGATCTAGGGCCGATCTCTTCGTACCGGCTCATTTTCCGGACGCACGTCACCCTGAACGTCACCCTCGGGTCGTCGTCAGGGAAGAACTCTCCGACCAGGATCGATACCTCAGGAGGGTGACGTTCTTGCGTTTCGGCATGGACCGTCCGACGGTGGCGTCCCATCGTCACCCTGAACGTCACCCTGGGTTCGGAGAACGTCACCCTGAACGTCACCCTGGGTTCGGAGAACGCCCACCCTGAACGTCACCCTCCCAGGTAGAGGCGTTTCTGGCAGCAAGCCGCTGGCATTGCCTCTTGCGGCAGCTCGGGCGCGCCGCCGGCCTCCAACATGTCAGTGACCCAGCAGACGATGGCGGCAGGTCGATGCTTGGTATCGCTCACGCTCGGCAACCACGCCACGAACGCCCCTTAGCCGCGTCACCCTGAATGTCACCCCTCCCAGGTAGAGAGCGGTTCTGGCGGAGAGTCGCCGGCACTGCTTCTTGCCTGGCTCGTTCGCTCCAGAGATCCCGCAACCAGGCAGGAGGCCCACCTTCTCGAGCCCGGTGCTCGACATGGTCCACGCGCGACAATCACGAGGGGGATATTTCGCAGCTGTTCGGCGAGCTTCTAAGCGACATCGTGGGCCGTTGTCGTCAATCCCGCGTTCACACGCATCGGCCACCACCTTCGCACCGTTCGCCGTTCGCCGCTCGCAGCCGCCTCGGCTTTCCCTCCAACGGCGTTACACCCACCCCATACCTTGAACACGATTGCAAGGGTGACCCTTGCCGAAAAGGAGCGGGCCAGTGGCGTGGATGCGGATGATGGGGGCGGACTCGGTCGCCTATCACCGCGAGACGATCATCGGCCGCGGCGACGACTTCCCCGGTGCGGCCCTCGAGTACTACGCCTCTCGGGGTGAGACACCACTCGTCTGGGGTGGAAGCGGTGCCACCTCGCTCGGTCTGTCGGGAGCGGTGGACGACCCCTCCTACGACGCCCTCTACGGATCCGGCGGCGCTTGCGACCCGATCACTGGCCGCCGGTTGGTGTCGGCCAAGCGACCGGGCATGGAGCTCGTGATAGCCGCGCACAAGTCGGTGGCCGAGCTGGGCGTGTTGAGTCGGGCCGAGGACATGCACGCCATCATGGACGCCGAGCGCGACGCCACCTTGGCTTATCTCGATGCCCGCACCATCGAGCGCGGCGGGCGCCGGGGCACCGCGGCGGTCCCTACCGAGACCACCGGGCTCGTCTACGCCCACACCCGGCACGCCACCACCCGGGCCGGCGATCCCGGACCGCACGACCACGTGCTGTTGGCGAATGTGATCGAGATGCGCGACACCAAGGGCGGCACCAAGGCCCCCGACACGACCTTGTGGCGCGAGCATCTCCACGCGGCCACCGTGGTGGGGCGACTGGCCTCGGCCAAGGTGGCCGTGGACCTGGGATATGGCATCGAGGCCGACGGCGGCCCCACTGGCAGGCTCGGGCACTGGAGGATCGCCGGCATCCCCGATGAGGCCCTAGCGGTGCACTCCAAGCGCTCGGTCGAGATCGAGGCGGCGGTCGTCGAGCGAGGATTTTCCACCTACCAGGCCCGCTCGGTGGCCGCGCGCGACACCAGGAAGCACAAGCGCCACGAGGACGTCGCGACCCTGGTTCCGATGTGGAGCGCCGAGCTCGAGGCGGCGGGCTTCCCAGCGGGCCGGCTGTCAGACGACATCAGCCAAGCCGGGCGCGACTACCAGCAACACCGTTCCCTCCGTCCCACGCTCACCAACCAGCAGCTCTCCGAGTTGGCGACATCGGTGCTCGCACAAGACGGGGCGCTCTCTGCGCGCAAGGTGTTCGCCCGGCGCGACGTCATCGTGGCCGTCGGCCCCGCCCTCTATGGCCGGGACCCCGTCGAGCTGGCCAAGGTGGCCGACCGCGTCCTGCGTGACCCCGAGGCCGTGGCACTGATCGGCGTGGCTCGGGCCACCGAGCGGGTCTATGCCACCGCCTCGGTGCTGGCCATCGAGACCGCCATCGCCGACGCGGTGGCCCGGGGGGTGCAGAGGACCGACGTGGCCGTGCTGCATCCGGCCATCGTGGAGGCGGCCGTCGGCTACACCACCCGGGCCCTCGGCGCCCCGTTGACCGCCGGCCAGCTCAACGCTGTGCGATCGATCGCCACGTCGGGGCGCCAGGTCGAGCTCATAGAAGGCGTGGCCGGGTCGGGGAAAACCACGCTCATGGCCGTGGTCCGTCGGGCCTTCGAGTCCGGCGGGTTCATCGTCCTCGGAACCTCGACGTCGGGCCAGGCGGCGCGCACCTTGGCCCGCGAGGCCGGGCTCGGCGAGGCCCGGACGCTGGCCTCGTTTCGCTGGCGCCTGGATGACGGGCGCCTGGCGCTTTCCGATCGCCATGTCCTCGTGCTCGACGAGGCCGGGATGGCGAGCGATCGCGACGTGGCCTTCCTCTTGGACCGGGCCCGGCTGGCCGGGGCCAAGGTGGTGATGGTGGGCGACGACCGCCAGCTCGGGGCCATCGGCTCGGGCGGGGCCATGGGCGCATTGGTCGAACGCCACGGCGGGGCGGTCCATACGCTCGATCAGAACGTGCGCCAGCTCGATGAGCGCGAACGAGGGGCGCTCATCGAGCTTCGTTCCGGGGAAGTGACCAAGGCCGTCGACTTCTATCTGTCCGCCGACCGGGTGGTGGTCGAAGCTACGCGTTCGGATGCCTTGGGCGAGCTGGCGGAGCGGTGGACGAGCGACGTGGGCTTGGGGAAGGACGCGGCCATGTTCGCCTGGCGGAGGGCAAATGTGGCTGAGCTGAACCGCCTGGCCCGCCGGCTCATGGTGGCCCAGGGACGGGTGATCGGCCCCGAGCTCCAGGCTCCCGGCGGGAGCCGCTACGCGGTAGGCGACCGGATCGTGACCCTGGCCCCGGGCGCCCGGGGCGAGGTCGTGACCTCGGAGCGGGGTGTGGTGCTGTCCGTCGACCTCGAGCAGCAACGCCTGACGGCCCAGATGGACGACGGACGCAGGCAGCGCTTCGAGCGCGAGGAGATCAGGGCGCAGCGCCTGGCCCATGGGTATGCCACCACGGTGCACCGCAGCCAGGGGGCGACCTGTGACGTCTCCCACGTCTACGAGGACGGCGGCGGACGGGAGCTGGCCTATGTGGCCATGAGCCGGGCCCGAGAGGAGACCCACCTCTACCTGGCGGCGGACGGCCTGGCACAGGCCAGAGAGGACCTCGAGCGCAGCTGGGCAGCAGAGCGGCGCTGGCGCTGGGCCATCGACACCGGCACCCCGGAGATCGAACACCGCGAGGGCGCCTCGTTGCGACGCCAGGCCCTGGTCGCCGAGTACCAGGCCCTGGCCGCCGCAGTACCTCGGGACGTGACCGCCGCGCTGCGTCAGGCGATCTCCGAGCGGGACCACGCCGCGCGTGAGCTCGATCGGCTCCGGCGCGACCAAGGACTGCGCTCGGAGGGCGAGCTGGGCAAGGCCGCAGGCGAGCTGGCAATGGCTCGTTATCACCAGTTCAGAAACGAGCGCGACGCGGAGAGCAAGAGCTGCACGAGGGCCATACGGCGCGACGCACGGCGCGCCATCGAGCGCCACGAGCTGTGGGTGCAAGCAGCGCAGGAGAAGGTGACACGGCTGTTCGCCCCCGAGGAACGCCGGCTCACCGAGGCCTTGGAGAAAGCCGAACACAAGGTCGGTGCCCTGTCCCGGAAGGACACCGAACGCAGCCGGTGGTTCGAGGACCAACCCGAGGTGCCCCATCGTCTCCAGACCATCGACAACGAGGTGTCGAGCAGCGAGTGGGAGGTCGATCACGAGCGCCGGGACGTGGAGCGCGAGTTGAACCCGCAGCTCGAACGCACCTACGTCCAGGAGCACGAACACTCCCGGTCCTATGACCATGACTACGACCACGACATCGAGCACGATTACGGTTTCGGCTTGTGAGGTCAAGGCGGAGCCCGACTCTGGACGCGCCGCGTGGGCGGGCCGGGCCCGGATGAACGCCGGCCCCTTAAACCGGGCGTCGAGGCCCGATCTGTGACAGAAAACGCGGACCTTAAGGCTGTGACCTGGGACCACATAGAGAGGTCAACGAGTGTTGACGGCCTTTACCTCGTCAACTATCGTTGACGAAATGGTAATGAGGAGCAAGCCAGACTTCCGAGAAGCGCACCGTGCCGGCGTTGAGATTGGATCCTCGGTACTTCGATCGCAAGGAAGACCCCTCGATGACCAATCAGTCCTCGATCTCGTGCAACTCCAACACGTTGGTTATCGAGCTGCGGAGCAGGGCCTTGATGAGGCGGTTCGAATGGCCCGGCGCAATGGGAAGACGTGGGAGGAAATCGGACTCCGACTTGGAATGACTAAGCAAGGCGCACAGCAGCGCTTTGGCCCGAAGATGGGCGATGACCTGGGTGACGACGACAGATAAGTCGATGCGAGCGACCTTTGACGACGCACTCGGCTCGCTGGCCGTCGACGCGACACCGCGATGGCATCAGTTCGAGGAACTGTGCAGGTGGTACCTGTTGAACGCGCCGGAGTACGCGAGACGGGTGCGTCGTGTGTACCGATGGGATGAATGGCCCAGACGCGACGGACCCGACACGGGGATCGATCTCGTTGCCGAAACCGACGAGGGTCTCTGGGCGATCCAAGCCAAGTGTTACAGCGAGGCACGCGCGATTACCAAGCGAGATGTCGACTCTTTCCTGTCGGCATCAAGCCGACCAGAGTTCGTCTTCAGGCTTCTAATGGCCACAACCGACTTCATCGGGGCGAATGCTCGAAGGACATTAGAGGGGCAGGAGCGTCCTGTGGGGTTGCTTCTACGTTCTCAGTTCGAGGCTTCGGCAGTCGATTGGCCCTCGTCCATCGCGAACTTGCGGCCTGCTAAACCCGCTCGCCGAAGCCCTCGACCGCATCAACGTAAGGCGATCAACGCCGCAGTTCGTGGCTTTGCCCATGCTCGTCGCGGTCAAATCATCATGCCATGCGGCAGCGGAAAGACGCTGGTCGCTCTTTGGATAAGTGAGGCACTCTCCAGCAAGCGCACATTGGTGCTCGTCCCATCCCTCTCGCTCTTGGCCCAGACCCTCCGAGAATGGACGGCCCACGCACAGACCCCATTCGTTTACTTGCCGGTCTGTTCGGACGAGTCCGTTCAGGACCACGATGCCTTCGTCGCGAACACGATTGAGCTCGGCTTCCCTACGACAACGGACCCTCAGACCATCAACGCATTTCTCCGGGCGCACGGGTCGTTGGTCGTGTTCGCCACATATCAGTCGTCGGGTCGGATCGCGGAGGCTCAGCAGGCAGGGTCTCCGGCATTCGACCTTGTCGTGTGCGATGAAGCCCATCGCCTCGCGGGCCCAGTTGGATCTGACTTTGCATCAGTTCTGGACCAGGACAAAATCCGCGCAGGCCGACGCTTATTCATGACGGCCACCCCCCGCTACTTCACGGGCCGTGTCCTGAACATCGCCCGGAAGGCCGAGCTGGACGTTGCATCAATGGACGACGCCTCTCACTTCGGAGAGGTCTTTCATCTCCTTTCATTCGGCCAGGCGATTGAACGGAACCTGTTGTCCAACTATCAGGTCTCCGTCATCGGAGTCACGGACTCAACGGCGGGATCGTTAGCCCGGAGGGGCCGTCTGGTGTCGACAGATGGGAGGTCCGTAACAAATAGCCGGAACTTGGCCTCGCAGGTTGGCCTTGCGAAGGCTATGCGTGACTACGACTTGCGCAAAGTCATCAGCTTCCATTCCCGCGTGGCCAAGGCGCGCCACTTCTCCGAAGAGACCGTTCAGACGATTGCTTGGATGCCAGAGGACGATCGCCCGCCTGGATCATTGTGGTCACAACACATCTCCGGAGAGATGTCTGCAGGCAGACGCGATTCCCTGCTTCGGCACCTTCGTGATCTCCACGAGGATCAACGTGGACTGCTCTCCAACGCCCGCTGTCTAGCCGAAGGAGTGGATATCCCTGCAATCGATGGAGTCGCTTTCATCGATCCTAAAGGATCGGAAATTGACATTATCCAGGCGGTAGGCCGCGCGATTCGCAAATCACCGGACAAGCGTGTTGGCACGATCGTGATTCCCGTGTTCATCGACGAGCACGACGAACCAGAAGCAGTGCTGAGTGGTTCCGCATTTGCAACCGTCTGGGCCGTTCTTAAAGCCCTACGCTCTCACGACGAAACCCTTGCCGAGGAGCTGGACTCGATCCGGCGTGAGATGGGTCGTGTCCACGCTCCTGTGCGCCGGCCCGACAGGATCAGGCTGGACGTGCCTTGGTCGGAGGTGGATGAACAGTTCGCCGGTGCGTTCAATGCTCGGCTCATCGAAACAACAACAGCAAGTTGGGAATACTGGTTCGGCTTGCTCGAACAGTTCGCGGAACATGCAGGTCACACCAAGGTACCGCTCGAGCACTGCGTGGACACTTGGCGACTTGGAAGCTGGGTGGCGACCCAGAGGAAGCTCGGACGTGACGGTTCACTCCTGGCCGAGCGACGTGCGTTACTCGAAGGGCTGCCAGGTTGGTCTTGGGCACCCGCGTCCGAACAGTGGGATGAAGGACTCAACGCCCTGCAAGCCTTCGCCGCACGCGAGGGCCATGCGACCGTTCCGAAACGGCACGTGGAGTCAGGCGTGAACCTCGGAACTTGGGTCCAGCATCAGCGCACGGATTATCGGGAAGGAACGCTCGAATCACAGCGGATCGCTCTGATCGAATCCGTGCCGGGATGGGTGTGGAACACCAAGGACGAACGATGGGAAAAGGGCTATGCATTGCTGAACCGTTTTGTCAGCCGGAACGGCCATGCTGAAGTGCCCGATACACATAGTGAATCTGGGTTTCCCCTCGGGCACTGGGTTCGTCACCAGCGGCAAATGTTTAAGCGACAGATCCTTAGTCCTGACCGCCAGGCGAAATTGCAAAAGACGCCAGGCTGGTCCTGGGGAGTAAAGGACGGACACTGGCAGCGCGCATTCAAACTGCTCTGCGACTACGAAGTCCGAGAAGGCGACACGAACGTACCGGGTTCGCTCATCGTCGAAGGCGTCCGCTTCGGACACTGGGTGTTACTTCAACGAAGCTTATTCAAAAAAGGCAGGCTCTCTCCCGAGAGGGCCTGCCGGCTTGAATCGCTTGTCACCTGGACGTGGGACACTCGCGAACAGGCGTGGGATAGGGCGTTCGAAACGCTTCGGCGATACTCGGAACGAGAAGGGATGACCGAATTACCGAATGGGTACGTTGAGGACGGGCTCCGATTGAGTTGGTGGGTGGGAACCCAACGCAAGGCCTACAAGGATGGCTCCCTTTCACCTGAGCGGAGAGGACGGCTTGAATCATTAGCCGGTTGGTCATGGGACGACAAGATCGAGACGAAATGGGAGGAAGGGTTCAAGCAGCTGACGCAGTATGCGGAGCACGAGGGCGAGGCTTTCGTCCCGGTTGAGTTCGTCGACGCAGGCGGGTTCCCTTTAGGCCAATGGACCGCTGTGCAGCGGCGTCGTCGGGCCATTGGCAAGCTCAGCGCCGGTCGCGTGCACCGTCTGGAATCTCTACCCGGATGGAAGTGGGACATGGTCGCCGCGAGGCAAGAACGCGCCATGTCGGTATTGCGGCGGTTCGTAGCTCGGGAAGGCCATGCACACGTGCCTGTCGCACATGTTGAGGATGGCTTTTCGCTTGGAGCGTGGGCAAGCGAGCGCCGAAAGGCGTTTCGAGAAGGAAAGCTCGATCGCGTGCTAGTCAAGGAGTTCGAGGACTTGCCGGGTTGGAGGTGGGATCCGGCGACTGAGCGGTGGGAACAGGGATTTGCGGCCCTCGAAAAGTACGTCGCCAGAATGGGTACGGCTCGGATCCCACAAGGACATGTCGAACACGACTATCCCTTGGGACAATGGGTGGGATACCAGCGGCAAGCTTTCCGCCGGGGTACCCTCGACCCGGCTCGGCAAATACGACTCGCGTCGCTTCCTGGGTGGTTATGGAGTACGAGATCCAACGTCAGTGGAGCCGATGTATCGTGATTGACGTGGGAGGGACGCCCGTTGACGAGGTGATGGAGGGAGCCTGGCTTCTGAGCTGTGGACGATGGCTTATGCCCGATCAGAGGCCCGAAGTACATCGGGCTCTGCTTGCCCGTATTCACGGACCCTCGTGCGACCACGAGGATTTGATGTGGGGGCCTTGGCGGCCGGGAGGAGTCGACCCGACTCCTACGTGAGCCTTCGCAAGCGTTCCCGCAGCTCCTGGCGGTTCGAATAGGACATCGTCTTCACCTCCACCATCGTCTCCTCTGACACGGCCACGACAGCCGAAGAGCGGATTGACACCCAACAACCCACCCAACAACCCACCCAACAACACCGTCGCTTCGCGTCCCGGGCCATCCCACCTCCGCGCGGTTGTCCGTCACCGCAGCTACCCCGACCTGCCGTAATGCGGGGAACTATCCCTTTGACGGCTGTACAGGACGGCTACGATGTTCCGATGACCGACGAAGAGCGCATCGAACAGTTCTTGGTCAACTCCGGATTCGCTCCTCAGTCACTGGACACGGTGAGGCCCGACTTTCCGCGCTGGCTGGACCACCTCCGAAGACGGGGGGTAACCCACATTCCGATGTCTCCGTGGATGGCCGGACCCGAAGACACGCTCGCGGTGAATCTGCTGAACCAGTTCGCGCTTCAGGCGTCTCCTCGTCAGGATGCAATCGCTCGCACAGTGAGACACAACCTCAGGAACCTCACGAATACGCGTCCCTACAAGCTTTAGGTACATCGGGCGGCGACGCCCGATGACCGGGCTACGGCCACCCGGCGATGCTCCCCGGCGGGATGTAGATAACTCCCTTAGGTGGGTCGCTGAACTCCGCAAGCAGGCTTCCGACAAATCGCTGGGTTTCGTTCAGCCACTGCCGAAGCCGGGTCTTGCCCTCGATCGCTACGTCCGCTCCGAACTTGCCATTCATCTCAAGGCGCGGCTCAGGGCCGGTACGTCGGACACGGATTCGGCCGAGTTCTGCGCCTGGCTGCATTGGTTCGGTACGGACGATGCTCAGTCCCGAGTCGGTGATAATGCAGTCGTGCGCACGTTGGATCGTCAGGACCGACTCCACGACGGTCACGACCGTCGTTTGGAGCGCCCTGTGTTTGTCGAGGTTGGAGCACGCGTTGAGAACCGAAAGAACATGGTCCGCGAGTTTTCGCTTCCCTCGCTGGTAGGGCTGATGGCGCCGCACGATTGCGAGGTCTGTGCGGCGGACTCCTGGGAGTCTTCCCGGAGCCCGGCGACTGAATTCCGTGGGGCTGGTGAAGATGGGGAAGTAAACACGGCGCTCTTCTTCTTCGCTGAGGCTCCCTGCTCGGTTCCCACGTTTGACAAGCGCCCAAGCCAAGTGGTCAAGCGAGGCTCGGTAGTTGGAGACCACGTCTCCAAGCCGGAGCGACCACTCTGCCGGGAAGGGCTCGACGGTCTTCGGCAGTCTCAGGACGATGCAGTGACGCTTCGGTTCATATTCCTGGTGAAGACCGACCGCCAAGAACGGCTTTGCGTGGGCGCCCGCCGTGGTGGTCGGGAAGCAACCTTTGAGTCCTTCACCTTGGCGACCTGCCCAATGCCACTTCCACCACGCACTATCGAACTCGCCCATTGGGACTACTCGCTACGGTTGGATAGCACTCCCAAGCGCGGGAGCGCGTAACATGGAGAGCCGATGCCACCAAAGCAGAAGCCACTCACCCGCGAGGGAGAGCCGACGCAGACGACCGAGCAGGGCCTCGAAATCCCTGTTCCTGAGCGTCGCGAGGTCTTTGACGTGCTCGGGAAGGTCGTCAAGAAGCAGCGTCCTTCTGAACAACCGCGCCGAGGAAAGCGCCGACCATCCCGAGACCGGTAGCGTCCCGGTTGTTGTAGCGGAAGGCGTACTCGTCCAAGTACGACTGAAGGTGCTTGGTCGAGACGGAGTGATGGGTCCCGCCGATCCCACGGCGTACGGTCGCCCAGAATCCCTCGATCGTGTTCGTGTGGACATCTCCGCTCACGTAGACACCCTGAGCGTGATTGACCCGCTCGTGGGCGTACCCGAGCTTCCCGAAGTCGTCGTACGACTTGTGCTCGTCGGTGTAGACGGTGGAGGCAGGGAGCACCTTCACCTTGGCCTGGGGAATGAGGGTGTCTGCCTTGGTGTCGGAAACGACCTTCGCCACGACCTTGCTGTGCTTGCCATTCGACCCGCGCTGGGCCATGCCGAAGACCGGTGTCTTGGAAACAGGACCGCGGCCAGCGTGGGGCTTCTTGGCCTCGTGCTTCCACTTGTCCTTGCCACCGTGGTACATCTCGTCCATCTCGACCACTCCGGCAAGGAACGTCGCGTCCTGGTCGAGCATGGAGCGGATTTTCTGGAACATCCTGTAGGCGGTCTTGTACGTGACACCTATCTCGCGTTCGAGCTGCTTTGCGGAGATGCCACAACGAGTGCTGGCCATGAGGTAGATCGCGTCGAACCACAACTTGAGCGAAGTGGGCGAACCTTCGAAGATCGTTCCTTTCATCGGGTGCTCGTGGTGCCCGCAGAACTGGCACTCGTAAGAGGGGCGTCCGTTCTCGCGGTGATGCTTGGTCACGCGATTGCACGTCGGGCAATAGATGCCGTCCGGGTAGAGCTGCGTGACGAGGTAGTCAAGGCAAGCCGCGTCGTCGGGGAACAACTTGTCCCACTCGAAACGGGTGCAGCGTGACTCGGAGGCCCTGGAGCGTTTTGGCTGGTTACGGTCTACTTTGGCCATACGTTACGGGTAGCACATGGCTGTACAGCCGTCAAGGGGATAGTTCCCGTAATGCGACACGAAGAGACGGACCGTGATGCGATACGACAATCGGGGCCGCCCTCTCAACGTGGGTGACACGGAGCGCTCGTGGGAGGCGTTCGGGCCGGATGGGGTGCGATACCCCGTCTCCCACTCCGATGGTCACATTTTGATCACGCACGCGCTCAAACCGCCGGTACCGGACAACTCCTGTTGGAAGAGCGGCTGCGCGTAATCCCTTGCGGATAACACAATTCAGCAAATGCCGGCCCTGGCCAACACAAGCCTGGTCAGAATGACGCTATGCGCCCCCTGGACTCGGCGGTCGGGTCGGGAACCCGTCCTACATCGAGCGCGCTCAAACATGTCCTAGAAGTCGAGGGCGGCGATCGCCTTCCGCTTGCCCACGTCCGAACGACCGTCGTAGTGGAGTCTGAGCGTGGCCTCGCTGTTACCGAGGAGGTCGGCAACGGTCCGGTACGACCAGCCGGCGTCAAGCATGACCGTGGCGGCAAAGTGCCGCAGGTGCTGGAGATTGATAGGCGACCCCCCGCGGTGCTGAGCCCATCGCACTGTGAGCGCGTCCGGGCGCATGGGGACCGAGCCGTCGATGTCGCCGGGGAACACATAATGGCTACGAGGTTCGTCTCCCACGAGGTCAACCCGCCTTTCCTGCTGACGTCGAAGGGCAGCCAGGGCGCTGCCCGTGAGCGGGATGTCCCGCCAGTCGGCGGTTTTCGTCGCCATGCGGAGGATTCCCACGCCGGGACCACCGTCCGAAATGGCCGCGGCAACGTTGATCTCCTCGGCGCCCAGATCCACGTCCACCCACCGGAGCGCTAACAGCTCCCCCCGGCGCATGCCGGTGCTGGCGAGCACGGTGACGATGTCGGCCAGCTCCGGATCTCCCTTGGCTACCTGTCCGATCAACCTCTTCATATCGACGGTGCCCGGGGCAAACGGCTTGGTACGAACGGTCCGGGGTCGAGTGGCGTCGCGACAGGGGTTGGCGTCGATGAGCCCCCGCTTGCGGGCGAGGTCGAGGGACCGGCTGAGCACCGTCGCGCATCGCCGGATCCACGCCGATCCCCGACCCGCCTCGCGCATTGCGGCGTAGAGCCGCTCGACGTCCTGCCAGTTGAGCTGCGACAAACGGACCGCGCCGAACTTCCGGCCATCAGGCAGCTCCACCGATGCCATGACGCGATGAGCGGAGCGGACCGTGACCGCCGTCGACGGTGCGAGCTGGATCAGTCCCGCTTCAACGGCCTGCTCGTATGCTTCAAAAGCAGCTGCCACGGACCGCGCCTTGGTCCCTCCGGAGGGAAGTCGCTTCTCGTGGTCGGCCACCTTCAGGCGCGCCAGTGCGACCTCAGCTTCTGCTCGGGTCCCCTCCACGGTTCTCGATACCCGACGTCGACGACCCGTCACCGAGTCTCGGGCGAGCTCGAGGTCGATCCGCCAAACACCCTCGCGCACCGGGAAGATGCCACCACTCCCCCGCATGCGCCGGCGTCGGTCGGCCGACCTGCGCACGGCACGAGGGGCTCCCGTAGTAGAGCATGAGGTTCTCATCGCCCCGATAGTAGAGCGAAATAGTAGAGCGCCTGGGGCCAATCATCCCCAGGCGCTCTTACTTAGGCCCCAGGCTAGGACTTTTGTGGAGCGGACGACGGGATTCGAACCCGCGACCCTCACCTTGGCAAGGTGATGCTCTACCAGCTGAGCCACGTCCGCTAGCGAGGTCATCCTACCGCGGCGCCCTGCCTGGTCCTCAGGTCGTGTGATTTTCGTTGCGGCGGGCGGCCTTGACCAGCTCGCTCACACTGTCCGCCATCAGGAGAGCCAAGTGCTCCACCTCGGGCACGAGCTCGCGGCAACCAACCAAGCCGATGTACAACGTTCCCATGTAACTGATCACGGTGACGTTCAGGCCCACGCCATCCACGATGGGCCCCGCCGGGTACGCCGCCACGAGCTTGGCTCCGGCGCACCACAACGGAACAACGGGCCCGGTGACGTTCGAGACGACGACGCTGAACAGAGGTGGTAGGTGGTCGAAGACTCGCAGGTTTCCTACGAGTCGAGCCGCACGCGAAGTTAACGCCGGTAATGCCAGCTGTGCCCACCCTTCGATCAACTCCTCGGAGAACAACCGCGCCTGCTCCTTGGCCAGGCGAGTGCCCTTGGTGATGACTCCCAAGCGTTCGACAGGGTCCGCTACGGATGTACCGAGCGACACGAGCATCGAAGTGACCTTGTTGCCGAGAGCTGACGCGCCGCCATTGTCTTGCGATGTGACGATCGGACTCGCGACGCGCATCGAGATCGGGACCATGGCGACCAGGGACTCTCCGAGCGGTTCGCCGCGCTCGGCCAACAGCCGCCGCAGAGCGCCGGCAACTGCCGCCAGTACCACGTCGTTCACGGTGCCGCCGAAGGCCTGCTTCACCGCACGCACCTCCTCCAGAGGAACCTGCAGAAAAGCAAAACGGCGGTGAGGAGAGATCGCACCATTGAGCGACGTGCGCGGAGCTCGGAAGGGGGCCGGAGGAGGATCGATCTCTTCCTCTTTGCGCAAGCGGCGGTTGCGCTCGACAAGCTCCCTCACCGCTCCGAAGGTGATGCGAAGCACACCGAGCGCTCTCTCCGGCTGGCGAATGAGTGCGGGAACGGCCCACGCCAACAGCTCCGGGGCGCTGGGAACTCGAATTCGCACCGTGTGCCCGGGACGATCAGCTGACGGCACGGTGCCCGTCGTAGGTCCGGGGTCCAAGAACTTGGCCATGACCTCGATACCGGACACCCCGTCGATCATGGCGTGGTGCAGTTTCGCGAGCACAGCCAGGTGGCCGGTCCCGAGGCCCTCTACCACATGCATCTCCCACAGTGGCCGGTTCGGATCGAGAGGGCGGCTCACGACGTCGGCCACGAACGCGGCGAGCTCGTTCGGGCCACCCGGAGCGGGCAGGCTGGCTCTTCGCAGGTGGAAGTCGAGGTCAAAACCAGGATCCTCCACCCACACGGGGTGGTCCAGACCGAACGGCACACGCACGGCTCGTCGGTGAAGCAGCGGCACCAGGTGCAGGCGCTCCGAGACAACCTGGCGTATCCGGTCAAAGTATGCGGCGGACGCCTGTGCTCCAGGCGCATCCTCCGGCAGCTCGAAGATCATGACCACCGACACGTGCATGTGCGTGGTCGGCGTCTCGAGGGTCAGGAAGGCCCCGTCCACACCGCTCATACGTTCCATGCACATCCTTGACTGGGTACCTTCACTGGCCCGTGTGACCGAATCCACCCAGACCACGGGCGGTGTCCGGGAGGTCGCCCGCGGCCGTCTCGACGAACTTCGCCTCCTCTACTTGTTGGATCACAAGCTGGGCAATCCGGTCACCGCGCTTCACCTCGTACGTATCGGCAGGATCGGTATTGACCAGGAGGACGCGTAGCTCATCGCGATAGCCAGAATCGATCAGGCCCGGGGTGTTCAGGCACGTCACCCCGCGATGCAGGGCGAGCCCACTTCGGGGAAGCACGAACCCCGCATGACCCGGCGGGATAGCCAGGGCGATTCCGGTTGGCACGAGGGCCCGGCCGCCCCCTGGTGCCAGGGTGACGTCCTGGCGGGCATAGAGGTCGGCGCCGGCGTCTCCTTCGTGGGCATAGGACGGAACGGGCAAGTCGGGATCGATACGAACGAGGGGCACCTCGAGCATCGCACGACGATATCCGCCACCGTGAGAGGGCCCGTCGCGAATCACCCGGGCCCATGCGCGCTCGGCCGATAACATCGCCCGTGATGCTCGTGTGGATGGATCTCGAGATGACCGGGCTCGATCCGGGCCGCCACACGATCGTCGAGATCGCGACCCTGACTACCGACGATTGCCTGAACATCCTGGCAGAGGGACCCGACTTGGTGGTCCACGCGGATGCGGACCAGCTTGGCGCGATGGAGCCGGTCGTGAGGGAGATGCACGGCCGATCCGGCCTTCTAGCAGCCATAGCCGCCTCCACACTGACATTGGAGGAGGCCGGACAGCAGACGCTCGAGTTCATCAAAGCTCAAGTGCCCCAGCCGCGAACTGTTCCCCTTTGCGGCAACTCGATCGGGACCGACCGCCGGTTCCTCGCAGCGCAGCTTCCCGAGATCGAGAATTGGCTGCACTACAGGTCGGTCGACGTCTCGACGGTGAAGGAGCTGTGCCGGAGGTGGTACCCCGGCACCCTGCGCGGCGCACCGACCAAGAAAACCTCCCATAGGGCGCTCTACGACATCCGCGAGTCGGTCGAGGAGCTCGCGTACTACCGAAGGACGATCTTCGCTACGCCCCCTGAGCCGAGCCCGGGCACCTCGGCACCCTCTTCGAGCGCAACCGTGCCCCGGTCGCCGGAAAGTTCCTCACCGCCACCATCCACTGCCGAACCCTCCGATGCACACGGCACCTCTACGGCTGGCCGCGACCAACCCGACCGGCGATCTCCGGGTCTGTAGGCGCGCGCTCTAGCGGTTCGGTTGGGGGGTGACCCGTAGGTAGGGCTTGAGTGTCTTGAAGCCTTTCGGGAACTTCTTCTCGGCGTCCTCGTCGGAAAGAGCGGGGGCGACGATGACATCGTCGCCGTCCTTCCAGTTGACCGGGGTCGAGACCGAATAGCCGGCGGTCAGCTGCAGCGAGTCGAGAACGCGGACGACCTCGTCTACGTTTCGGCCCGTGGACGCCGGGTAGGTCATGATCAGCTTCACCTTCTTGTCGGGGCCGATCACGAAGACCGAGCGAACGGTGAGAGTGTCGTTCGCTTTCGGGTGGATCATGTCGTAGAGGTCGGCCACCTTGCGGTCCGGGTCGCCGATCACGGGGAAGTTGACCGACTGGCCCTGGGTCTCGGCGATGTCCTTGTCCCACGTGTTGTGGGACTCCACCGAGTCGACCGAAAGACCGATCAGCTTCGTGTTCCGCTTGTCGAACTCGCCCTTGACCTTGGAGAAAGCTGCAAGCTCGGTCGTGCAGACCGGAGTGAAGTCCTTCGGGTGCGAGAACAGGATTCCCCACGAGTCTCCGAGCCACTCGTGGAAGTTCACCGTTCCCTCGGTCGTCTCGGCGGTGAAGTCGGGGGCGGTGTCGCCCAGGCGTACGGCCATGTCTCCTCCTGGATTGCCCGTCGGCGCCATGAGCGCCGAAAATAGACCTATTACTTTGCTGTGAACGAGTGTAATGGCAGGGACGGCAATTGTCGACGCGATAGGTCAGATTTGTCGGGACCCCCACGTCCCCCTTCTCTGAAGATGGTCCCTTCTGGGAAGATGGCCGCCGCATGTCGAGAAACGTCCAGATCACACCTGACGGGGCGGTCACAGTCGTCAGCATCTGCCGCCCCGAGAGGCGTAACGCCGTCGACCCTGCCACCGCCCGCGAGCTGCTCGAGGCCTTCGAGTCCTTCGAGGCCGACGCACGCGCCTCGGTTGCGATCCTCACGGGCAAGGGAAGCACCTTCTGCGCCGGAGCCGACATGAATGCGTTGGCGGATGGATCCCATCAGCCGGTACGTGATGAAGGGCCGGGGCCGATGGGGCCAACCCGACTGGAGCTTTCCAAGCCGGTGGTAGCAGCGATCGAAGGCTACGCCGTGGCTGGAGGTCTGGAGCTCGCTCTGTGGTGCGACCTGAGGGTGGCGGCCACCGACGCCGTGCTCGGCGTCTACTGCCGGCGCTTCGGGGTGCCACTCGTGGACGGCGGGACGGTCCGCCTGCCAAGGCTGATAGGTCAGAGCCGAGCGCTCGACCTGGTCCTGACCGGTCGCGGCGTGGGAGGACCGGAAGCGCTCAACATGGGGCTCGTGAACCGTTTGAGCGCGCCCGGACAGGCTCTCGAAGTCGCCCTCGAGCTCGCTCACGAGCTCGCCGAGCTTCCCCAGACCTGCATGCGAAACGACCGGTGTTCGCTCTACGCCCAGTGGGGTGAGAGCGAGCGCGAGGCCATGGTCACCGAGACGCGCCTCGGGCGCCACAGCATCGACAGCGGGGAGTCGATCGAAGGGGCCAAACGCTTCGCCTCGGGCGCGGGCCGCCACGGCGTACCCGCACCGCGGCGTGCGAACCAATGAGTGGGCGGCCACAGGTCGCCGCCTTCGACTTCGACGGCACCCTGACCACCGGCGGCAGCGTCTGGCAGTTCCTCGTAACCATGGTCGGTCCCGTGCGGGTGGCGCTTGCCGCCGGCCGATTGGTCGTGAAGCTGGCGCGCGCCGCTGTATTCGGGGGCAGTGCGGCAGACGAGGCGAAAGAGGCCTTGTTCCGGCGCACACTGGCAGGACTCAGTCTCGAGGAGATCGCTCCCCGTGCGGACGCCTTCGGGCTCGCCCACTACAGGAGCCGCGCGCGAACCGACGTGCGCGCCCGCCTCGAGTGGCACCGCAGCCAGGGACATCGCCTCGTACTTGTCTCCGCCTCCCCTGAGCTGTACGTGCGCGCCGCCGGCCGGGACCTGGGAGTCGAAGACGTGGTCGCCACGCGCCTCGAGGTCGGGCCGGACGGGCTTCTCACGGGCCGCTACGACGGACGAAACTGCCGCGGCACGCAGAAGCTCGCGCGCCTGGAGCAGTGGATGAGGTCCTCGATCCTCGCGCCAGATACAGGTGATGGTGCCAACGCCTCGCATGCCGGACCCAACGGCGACAGGCCGTTCCTGTGGGCCTACGGAAACAGCACCGGGGACGTACCGATGCTCGCCGCCGCGGACGTCGGTGTCGACGCTGGACGTCTGGGAAGGGTGGGCAGGCTGCACCGGTTCACCAGGCTCGCCGACCTCGAAGGCCCCGACCCGCCAGACGCGTCGGGCGGGTCGGGCGCGTCGTTCTCGGCTCCCGGGCACCGCCCACTGTCGGGTGGAGCTCACCGCAGCCGGGATAGAGGATAAGACTGCGTGAACTCTGTAAGGGTCGGCAGCGAGCAACTGCGGCAGCTCTCAGCGCTTCATCGCCGCAGGCTGTCGGGATGGTCTGCTGGAGCGGACGTCCGGAAACGCTCAATGGTGCTGGCTGTTGCGGTTGGCATCGGCGCGGCGACCCTTGTCCTGCGTCTCGTAGAGGGGGCGTCTGGTCCCACGGACTGGGGCGGAGCTCAGTACGTGCTCGGCTCGTACCACTTCGACGTGACCCATGGCGCGCCGTCGCCCCCGGGTTACTGGCTCTATGTCGCCTTCGCGCACGCGCTGCACGTGGTGACCGGTCTCGACACCGTCCGGAGCCTGGTTCTTCTGGCCGCGCTGGGCTCGGCCGCGGCCGCCGCCCTGACGGCTGTGGCCGGCACGCTGCTCGTGGGCCGATGGGTGGGCATCGCCGCCGCCGTGCTCGTGGCGTCGACCCCTGCGTCGTGGTTCAACGGCTCGATCGTCTCGACGTACAGCTTCTGCGCGCTCGTCGGGGTGCTGCTAGTAGTACTTGCCCGTCTGGCCCGTCCCGGAACCGGCCACGGGATCGTCGCGGTGTTGGTCCTCGGGATCGCCACCGGGTTCATGCCGTGGGTCCTGCCGATGTTCGCGCTACTGGCGCTAGTGGCGGTGAGCGCCAGCATCCGCAGCCCTCGCCAACTACTTGTGGCGGTGGTCGCCGCCGTTGCCTCGATCACGGTGTGGTTCGTTCCAATGCTCTGGGCACAGCCGGGGCACCTCGGGTCGTGGACGCATGCTGTTCGCGCCGAGCTGAGCATTTCAGCTCACGTCTCGTCTGCCGTATACAGCGGGTCGGCTGCGGCGACCAACCTCGGCGCTTTCGGCGCCTACAGCATCCTGTCCCTGTGGCAGGCGATCGCTCTCGCTGTAGCTGCGGGGCTCGTCCTGGGTGTGGCGCGCCTCGCCACCCGTAGGCCCGCCGGGAACGTGAGCAGGCGCATCTGGAGTGGCACCGGTTCGCGCGCGAACCTGTCACTCAACTCCTCCTGGAACCCGTGGTACCAGCAAAGCGGCGCCATCTTCGCCGCGGCGATCCTTCCTCCGTTGGTCATCCTCGTCGCCGGTCGCCTTCCCCCCGGCGGAGCCGTGCTGTCGTACCTCCCGACGGCGACCGTGCTCCTGTTGTGGCCTCTGTCTCGACTGATTCACCACCGCGTTCGGGTACTCCGCCACTCAGGAGCGGTCGTGGCGACCATCGCCGTAGCCGCCGCCTGCGTGCTCAACTGCGAACAGTTCCTCGAGTCGCCTGGGATCTTGCCGTCCAGTTTCGCCCGCACGCTCAACGGTCTTTGGATATCGAACCCGGGGTATGGGGCTCCGTACCCCGACACCGCTGCGGCCATCGCCGCAGCCGACAGAACGCAAGGCGCGCTTGGAACACTTGGGCGTTTGGTCGACCGCCAACGCGACGTGCTCGCGATCGTCGCCGACACGAGCCCCCACACCTCGTCTCACAACGTCGCCGCGCCGAGCGCCGCCACGTGCTTTCGCATCGCTGGTCTCGTCCTACCCTCTTCGAGAGTCGCGTTCGTCTCCAGTTCCTCGGTCAGGTACCTCGAGCACGGAGGTTTGCTCTACTACGAGCGCTCGTCGCGCCTGGAGGTCGGGGCTGGGGGCCACGCGCTCGTCCTCGTGACGCCCGGGTCACGGGTGATGGCATCACTCCAAGGAACCGGACTGGCGACGTCCGCTGGGCCCGACGTTGCCGGGTTCGCCGTCTGGGACGTGATGCCAGGCGCCGCGTTGTTCGGGATCACCGTCGCGCAGACGACCGGTCCCCGCCCACTCGGAGGCGCGATCTGATACCTACCAGCTTCGACCTCATACCTACCAGCTGCGCCGCAAGCGGCGGTACGTAAGGGGTGCGACCGCCCGGAAGACCACGGCGAAGTCGGCGAGCAGCGAAGCGCTGATGTCGAGCGCTGGGCCGCCGAGGCGCGCCAACACCAGGCGCGACACCTCCTCCTCACTGCGCCGCATGACACGCGGCGGCATCCGAAGGCCACGCTGCAGGGCGCTGAGCCCCATCTCCGTTGGCATCCACGCCGGGTACACCACGTGCATGTGCACCCCATGTTTCGCGGCTCGGAAGCTGACGCTCTCTGTGAACGCACCGAGTGCCGCTTTCGATGCCGGATAGGCGCCAGGCCCCGGCGAGGGCAGGCGCCCGCCGTCCGAGGAGATGTTCACCACTATCCCCTGTCCTTGCTCGAGCATCTTCGGCAGCACCGCGAGCGTGCCGGCGACCGCGGCGAAGAAATTGACCTCGAAGGCGCGATGGAAATCCTCCACGGTGATGTCAGCCAGGCGGATCCCCGGATCAATGGCTGCGTTGTTCACTAGCAGGTCGACCCGCTCGTGGTCCTGCTCGATCTCGGCGAGCAACCCCGTCCAGGCAGCGATGTCGGAGAGGTCACAGCGGCGCGACGAAGAGTCCGGCGAGAGGGCGTGGAGCTCGGACTCCAGCTTCTCGAGCAGCTCGGAACGCCGAGCTACCGCGACAACTGCTGCGCCGGCGCCGGCCAGGTCGAGGGCTATGCGACGCCCGAGCCCCGACGACGCACCAGACACGACCGCCAACTTGCCCCGGTAGCGCCCGCCGTAGTCCGGCGGCCGGCTGCTCCTCATGAAACTTTGCACCGCCTACGAACCGCCGACATAGACCTGGATCGCACCGCCTGTCACGACTGGGCTCGGAGTCCCTTCGACACCTGGACCGCCGGAGTCACCCGTCAGGTCGTAGGCGTTCCAACACTTGCCCGAAAGCGTGGTCCGAGACGTACTCGACCAGGTGCCCGCCCGGAGACCGGACGTAGATGTGGACGATATCCTGCCCCGCGTCGTAGACGGCACCCGGGGTGCCTGCGACCGCACCACCTCCACCTGCGTCGCGCTCAGACCGGCACCCGTCATCGCCGAACAGTCGGCCTGGGGCCCTGAGCTCGTTTGTGCTCTTGGCGACGTGGCGCCCGTCACAGGCCTCGACGAGCTGCCGGCACCGAGACGGGTCGCACGGCTGTTCAGTCCATGCACGAGCTCGGGAACCGGCCGGGCCAGGTCGTCCAGACCTATCACCCCGATGAGCGCCCCGGCCAAGTCCGAAGGAACCAGGGGCTCAGCCGTGGGCATACGGACCACGCGGCCCGAGGTGAGCTCGTAGCTCTCGAAACCGATGCCGAAAGCCTTGGCGATCATCGCTGCGGCCCCTTTGACCGGGACCACGAAACCATCCTGAGCGGTGGAGCCCACGCTCAGGCCCTGGCTCGACAGCCACGATCGCACGGCCGAGACCGTGGACGGCGTCGGACCGAACATGGCTGTGAACTCGCCCGGCGCCAGATATTGACGGAAGACGGGTGTACCGGGTGTGGATACCGCCTGGGCGAAAGCATCGACGGCCGCCGTGTCACGCGGTCGTAGCACCACGTCCACAGAGATCATGGTGTCACCCGGCAGGGCGCCGACGGCGCGACTTCCATGGGGCAGGATCGGCACGCTGCCCGAGCTGCGCACCAGCGACATGATGGAGGCCTGGGCCACAGCCGGGAACGCGGGGGCCATCACCAGCAGTGCCGCGACCGCGACGAGGCAGGCAGTGAGCCGTGATTTCAAGGGTTTCCCTTTGTACATTTCCGACGTTGACGTGAATGAGGCACCTGAGAGACCTCGTGGGCGACGGTCCGACAGACGCGGCCGGGTTCTCGGAATGCGTGGCACAGTGCGGTAGCGCACCATAGTGCGCTCCCGCTCCACTTTCTGTAATGTTCAGAATCCAAATGATGAAATCACGCGTCGCGTGTGGTGTCTGACACGCGACCTCGTAGGGAACTGACGTCCCCGACAACAGTGACTGGGAACCGTCCTTCGCACCGGTGCCAGAAGTGAAAAGTGGCGTTCGCACGTGGCCGCTTCACCCCGCGATGCGGCGGCGCGTCGGGCCGACGGTTGTCACAATCGGGATCTACACGGCTATCGCGGTCGTGGCATTCTGGCACGCGTGGTCTGCTGACCCCAACGCGTTCGCCCTCTCCGGGGGTGGCGACCAAGCGGCATCCATGTGGTTCCTGACTTGGGTTCCTTACGCCGTTCTACATGGGCACAACCCGCTCTTCTCGAACTACGCGAACTATCCCTACGGCATCAACTTGGTCGCGAACACCAGCACCCTGCCGCTAGGTCTGGCGGCTGCCCCGGTCACGTTGCTCTTCGGACAGGTCGTGAGCTTCAACCTGCTCGGGACATTGGCACCGGTGGCATCGGCGGCGGCGGCGTACGCGCTCGTGCGGCGGTTCACCAGCTGGCGCCCCGCGGCGTTCGCCGGCGGGCTGCTCTACGGCTTCTCGCCCTACATGGTCGCCCAGGGGATCGGGCACCTGAACCTCGTGTTCGTCCCGCTGCCGCCTCTCATCCTCCTCCTCCTGCACGACTTGGTCGTCCGCCAGCGCGCTCGGCCGGTTTGGCGGGGAGCGGTGCTCGGTCTTCTCGTCGTCGTGCAGTTCTTCATCTCCAGCGAAGTGCTGCTCGGAACGATCGTGATCGGTGCCGCCGGCGTGCTCGTAGCTGCGATGTTCGCAAGAAATGAGGTCCGCGACCGCTTTCGATACGCCGTCATCGCGTTGACGAGCGCCGCCCTCGTGGCTCTGGTGTTTCTCGCCTACCCGGTATGGTTCCTCTTCGCCGGCCCCGGGCATGTCGTCGGACCCATTCAAGCCCATCCTCAGGTCTACCGTGCAGACCTTCTAGGCCCGATTCTTCCCGACAGCCTCCAGCACTTCGCCCCGGCGACGTTCGCGCGAATCGCCGATCACTTCGCGGGCAACGGGAGCGAGAACGGCTCTTACCTCGGGCTTCCACTGGTGGTGGTGATCGCGGTGGGTGTCATCGCCCTCTGGCGCGTGAGGGCCGTGCGAGTGACGGGAATCCTGTTCGCGTTCGCGTTCGTGCTCTCGCTCGGCTCACGGCTGATGGTGCACAACCGCATGACCGGGATCCCAATGCCCGAAGGGATCTTCGACAAGCTTCCTCTGTTGAAGAACGCTCTCCCGGTCCGCTTCTCTCTGTACGTGGCCCTTTGCGGCGCAGTCATCCTCGGAGTGGTCCTCGAACGTCTGCGAGGCGCTCGGTTCGGACGGCACCGGGCGGCGTCATTGGCGGTTCCTGCGCTGGTCGCAGTCGCCGTCTTCCTTCCGCTGGTTCCGGCCTGGCCGTACGTGATGCAGCCGACCGGCGTGCCCAGCTACTTCACCTCGAAGGCCGCAGACGCCATCCCACCCGACACGGTCGCTCTCGTCTACCCGTTTCCCGACGCGAGCTTCGCGAATCCGCAGAACTGGCAGGCAAGCACTTTCCTGCGATTCAAGCTGCCCGGAGGGCGGTTCATCGTGCCCGAGCCGCGCGTCGGTGCGGCGTTCCCGAGTCGCCCGTCGTTGACCGACACGGTGCTCAGTGCCCTTGCCGCGGGCACCCCCCCGCGGCGGACCACCTCCCTGCGCGTCCAGGTCCAGGCACAGTTGCACTCTTGGCACGTTCGCAGCATCGTGGCCATACCCACCGGATCCAACTTCGCGCAGGCCGAGACGTACCTGACCTGGCTGCTCGGGCGCTCACCCACCCGCTCGGCCGGAGCCGACACCTGGTACGGCTGGCGCTGATCCGTCGTCAACCGATCAGGAGGATGTCACCTGGATCCGCACACAACTAGGTGCAGCCCGTGAGATCCTCCTGGTATCGATGATCGACCAGTTCTGGTCACGGCCCGCAGTCGACGCCGCTGTCGGAGAACTGGAGCGTGTTGTACGGGGCGCCCCAGCCTCGAACGGTGTTCTCGTCGGCCAACGACGGACATGACCCGAAGTACGCGATGTACCCCGTCACATTGGAACCTGGCCTGCCGAAGCTGCCTCCCGGGACGAATGGCTCGTTGCCCTGAATCGGGCTCACCGCGACGAATGCGGGTAGCCCGATCGCTGAGAGACCGTAGGTGTAGTACTGGGACTGGTTGGCATAGAAAGCAGGGTGAAGGGCCGAGTCCACCGAGGTGATCCCCGCCGACCAGCCGCCCAGCCACGCTCCCCAGTCCCAGAGTGTTCCTGGCGTGCCGTTGTACCCCTCGGGGTCGAGGATCACCCAGTCCGGCCTCGTGGCATCCGTCTCGTAGTCCCGATCGATCGCCTGAGCGGCAGTTTGCCCGGCCTGGTACCCGTCGCTGTTCCACGAATCACCACCGGCCGGGCCACTGACCGTCCAGAAGGAGAGCCAGGTGACACGCACTCGCATGGCCACTATCGCCTCGCCGACGTTCAGGTCAGGGGTGCTCGGAAGCTGGGCGGTATAGGGGGCACCGGTCGTCCCGAGCCCGCCGGTGTCTCCCAGGATCGGCCACCCGTCACCGATGGCTTGGCCCGCTGCGGTCCAAGACGCGAATCCGTAAACCCCCACCCCGGTCTTCGGTGGTCCGCCGGGCGCCAGTGGCCCTCCCGCATAGACGTGGACCACGGAGTGCCAGGCGATCGCGCTGGGATCGCTGCCGACCGTGGGCCCCACCGACATGGTGGTCAGGTCGTAGGCGTTCCAGACGTGGCCGTTGGCTCCATCGGGTAAGTACTCCACCAAGTCGTCGCTGGACGGGCGTACGAAGAGGTCGATCAACCCCGTGGCAGGATCGACGACGGCACTCGCGATGCCCGTGACAGGACCCCCGTTGAACGCCAACGTGCTGAGGTCGTACGCGTTCCACTGGCGCCCCCAGGCCCCGTCGTTCACGTACTCCACCATGTCACCGACCCAGCTCCGGACGAATATGTGCACCAACCCCTGAGCGCTCGAATAGAGAGGATCGGGGGTACCACCTACTGGGCTCCCCGCCCCGGCCGAGCCGGTCAGGTCGTACGCGTTCCACACACGCCCCCAAGCGTGGTCCGAGACATACTCCATCAAATGCCCGTTCGCGCCCTGGACGTAGACGTGGATGAAATCCTGAGCCGGATGGTAGAGAGCCCCGGGCTGGCCGGCGACGGCTCCTCCACCGCCAGCGAACACGCTCAGGTCGTAGGCGTTCCAGACGTGACCGGCCGCGTGATCTGAGAGGTACTCGACCAGATGGTTGTTCGCGCTCTGGACGTAGACGTGGATGAGGTCCTGTCCCGCGTCGTACACCGCGCTCGGCTCCCCGACGATCGACGCCCCACCGCCCGCGAACACACTGAGGTCGTAGACGTTCCAAGGGTGCCCGCCCAGTCCGTCGTTCACGTACTCGAGCAGGTCGCCGTTCGCACTCTGGGCGTAGACGTGGAGGAGCCCTTGCGCTGCGTCGTAGACCGCGTCTGGCGCCCCGCCAAGCCCCGTGGTCGAGCCCGCTTGGACGGTGAGGTCGTACATGCTCCAGGCCTGGCCGGAAGATCCTCCGTCGTTCACGTACTGCACCAGCTCCGTGTCCGCGGCGCGCCCGAAGACGTGAACGAGCCCGTCGTGATCGTCTGAGATCGCGCTGGGGTCGCCGATGAAGGTGGGACCGTTCAGGTTCGCAGTCTGGTCATAGGCGTTCCAGGCACGCCCACCCGCGTGATCGGCAACGAACTCCTGGAGCGGCAACGCAGCACCTGGAACCTCGGCGGCGCTTGCCACCGGGGAGGGCGGACCGAGCACTGCCATACCCACCAGCACTACCGGTGCCAGCACCAGCACGACGGCAAGAAGACGCCTGGACATGGGTTCTTCACCACCTCGCTTGCCGGAGAGCCAGCGATATCGGCTGCGCGGTAGGTTACGCCAACCGGGACGAAACATTAGCAGCGCCCACGCCTGGACGGCGTACCCGCAGTCGCTTTCGCGGAAGTCCAGTAGATTGAGAGTCTGTCGTGCTTCACCGACTGCACCTACTGACGTCTCAGGTCGGGAACGATGACCGGCCTGCAGCCACTCCGGAGAGGGGGCGCGAAGACTTTGTGCGATGAGCGCTGAACCGTGGTCGAAACGCGTTCTCCGGCGCTTCTTGAAGCGCCTCCTCCAGCCTGTTCTGTCTCGCGCATATGCACGGATCGACATACGACTCGAGGGTTTGGCGCGGCAGTTGAACGAGACAGTGGGCGAGTTGAGCGCCCTCCGCCGGGATATAGACCAAACGGTGACCACGGTGCTTAACGCTCTCTCGAACCAAAACGCGAGCGCACGACTTCAGACCCGAGCGCTCGAGGCGGAACATGCCCGCTTGGCAGAGGAGATCGTGAGACAGATCGAGCTCGTGCGCAAAGAGATCATGCTGGATGCCAGATACGGCCGAGCTGTCGATGTGCGAGAAGACGTCGAGACGAACGTGCTCGACCGCTAGACGTCCTTCTGTCTCCGAAGGCGCCGAGCCGATGACCGATCCTGGGCCGGACCTGAGGATCGCTCTGTACTCGGGCATCTTTGTGCACCACGACGCAGTGTCCAACAGCTTGCAGAGCAAGGTGGAGATCCTCGAGTCACTCGGCGCCCGAGGTGCGCGTATCGACCTGACCGTGTTCACGCACGCCAGCGATTACCGTGCGCCGTACATCCGAGGCGTTCCAACGGTCGCCGACCTGCTGCGCCAAGAGGCATTCTGGTCGGCGGACGTGCACATCTTCGAGTTCGGCATGTCCTACGAGTTGTTCGACTCGGTCTTCGTGATTCCGCCCGATCGGCCGATCATGGTCGTGGAGCACAACACGACGCCACCCGAGCTCGTGGACGACCCCGCCGTGAAGCTCGGTTGTGAAGCTGCCCTTGTGCAACGGCACAACATCTCCAGGGCATACCGGGTGGCCTGTGCCAGCGAGCTCAACCTCGATCTGGACCTCTCCATCGGTGTCGAGGAGGATCGCCTCTGTGTCTTGCACCTACCGCCTGCTCACCGGCTTACCCCCGTTGCCCGCAAAGGCTTTGGCGACAACAACGGCCCCGTCCACCTCCTGTACCTCGGCCGTCTCGTACGTGCCAAAGGTGTCGGTGATCTCCTCAAGGCCGTATCGTCCCTGTGGGGTTGCGGCGACGACCGCTTCGTGTTGACTCTGGCCGGGAACCCGCGCTTCTCCGACGAGATGGTGCTGCGTGAGCTCCACCGCTGCATGGAACGCTTCGCCGGGCTCGAGAAGGTGCAAGTCGTCTCCAGCCCGAGCGACGAAGACATCGTCGACCTGTTCCACAGCGCCGACGTCCTCGTGATCCCTTCGTACCACGAGGGCTACTGCGTTCCGGTCATAGAGGCGCTGTCGGCAGGGTGCTACGTGATCGGGTCCGACGCAGGCAACCTCCCGAACGTGATGGGTGGGCTCGGAAGGGTGGTCCCCACCGGAGACGTCCCGGCGCTCACAGCAGCGATCGCTGATTTCGTCTCGCGCCTACGACCCAGCTCCGACGCCACCCTTGACACCACAAGCACCGTGCGGGTCCCGACCGACTACGGAGAGCTCGACTACGCGGCGTGGTTGGCGGTGGTGGCCGAGCATCTCGAGGATTACTCCGATGACGCCTACGAGCGTGGCTTCATTCGCCTGCTCGCGGAGCTGGCGGCTGCTTCACCCGCGGGTTTGTCGCAACGACTCGGCGACCTCATCTCCGAGCGAACGGCCGAACTGACACGCGCATGAGCCCTCGCAGCGTCTCTGTCGTCGTCAACACCTACAACCGAGCAGACAGCCTGCGGCTGGCGCTCCTCGGGCTCGAGCAGCTCGACTACCCGATCTTCGAGGTAGTCGTCGTGAACGGCCCATCGGACGACGACACCGAAGAGGTGTTGGCGCAGTATGCGGGACGCGTGAAGGTGGCTCGATGCGAGCACCGAAACCTGTCGGAGTCGAGGAACATCGGGATCCGTCTCTCCGCCGGCGAGATCGTGGCCTTCATCGACGATGACGCATACCCCGATCCCGGTTGGCTCGATCCAATAACTGTCGCCTATGACGACCCAGAGGTCGCCGCAGCCGGTGGGCCCGTCTACAGCTTCACCGGGATGACGATCCAAGCTTGGTCCAGCTACGTCGACAGTTTGGGCAATGCCTGGGCCGAGTGGAGCAGCGCACCCGATCTCACCGAGCTCATCAGCGCGCCTGCGAGCAACGTCGTTCCGTACACGATTGGTACGAACGCCTCGTTCAGGCGCGCCGTCCTCGCCGGAATCGGAGGATTCGACGAGGAGATCGACTACTACCTAGACGAGTCCGACGTGTGCAGGCGGCTCATCGATTCGGGCTACGTGGTCAGGACGCTCGACGACGGTTTCGTCTACCACAAGTTCCTGCCGAGCTCGGTTCGTGACAAGCCTGATGTCGTTAAGGACTACTACCAGGTGCTCAAGAGCAAGTTCTACTTCGCGCTCAAGCACGGAACGAGGCACAAGTCGTTCTTCGAGGTGTGCGAGGACCTGGCGTCGTTCGTACAGGTCGCTAAACACGATGTCGAACGCGCCGTCAGCATCGGGTTGCTGAGCGTGGCCGACCAGCGGAAGTTCGAATCAGATTCCCACAAGGCCTCGAACGCTGCCTTCGAGGCTTTCTTGTACGCCAAGCCCCGAACGCGACGCCCTGAGTGGTTCGGGTCGAACACTAAAGCCCTCCTCCCCTTCCCCACGCGACGTCCCAGGCACGAGAAGCTTAACGTGTGCTACCTGACGCAGGAGTACCCGCCGACGCGTGTGAACGGAATCGGCCGGGTCGTCCACCTCCTGGCAACGGGCATGGCCGACGCCGGTCACGTCGTTCATGTGTTGACACGGGGCGAGGGAGGGCCCCGTGTCGACTTGGAGGAGGGGGTGTGGGTCCACCGCCTTGCGATTGTCGAGCACGCTCCACCCTCTGATCCGAAGGTCCCCTCCCACCTCTGGGACTATTCAGCCACGATGTGCGAGGAGCTCCGACGCATCCACGCCCACCGGCCGATCGACGTCGTCCAAGCTCCCAACTGGGACTCAGAGGGCATCGCAGCAGAGCTAGACGGGAGGTTCCGCGTAGTCATCGGGCTCTATACGCCGCTCAAGACGCTCACCCGCGTGGACCGCCTGTTCGCCGAGACCCTCGAGGGTGACGACCCGACCCTCCGGGACATGGTCGATCTCGAGCGCTACGCGTACGAGCACGCAGGGGGGATCCTGGCCTGCGGGCCCGCAGTCATGGACGAGGTCGAGACCGAGTACGAGATCGTGCTCGACCGCCGATTCGTTGGACTGGTACCACACGGGCTCGCGGACCTGACCTCGGGGGTCAAACCCGCCGAGCGTCCAGGAAAAGTGAACGTCCTGTTCGTCGGTCGCCTGGAGGCACGCAAGGGGATCGACACACTTCTCGAGTGCGTCGATCAGCTCGCCCAGGAGTTCGACGACGTGGTTTTCACCGTCGTCGGCGACGACTCGCTCCCGGCTGCCGGCGGGACCACGTTTCGCCGCGCCTTCGAAGCCTCGGCCAAGTACGCCCGCGGTCGGGTCCAGTTCACCGGGCCCGTCGACGACGACCTGCTACGCAGCTTCTATGCGGGTTGTGACATCCTCGTGGTCCCGTCACGCTTCGAATCCTTCGGGCTGATCCTGGTGGAGGCGATGATGTTCTCCAAACCTGTGGTTGCCAGCGCCGTGGGAGGCATCGGCGAGGTCGTAGCCGACGGCGAGAGCGGGATCCTCGTACCGCCCGGTGACGTCGCCGAGTTGTCCGCGGCGCTCGCCAAGCTCATCCGATCGGCGGAGCTGCGCCGAGAGATGGGGTCACATGGAAGAAAGCGCTACGAGGAGCACTTCCGCTCCTCTGTGATGGTCCGAGGCGCCGAGGCCTTCTACCGACAGCTCATCCGCTCACGTCCGATTGCGTCGGATTCGTCATTCGCGCCACGATCACACACGGAGAAGACAACTCACACGGGAGGAGTAGTCCGCTGAACGACCGTGAGCTACCCGACATCTTCGATGCCGAGCTCATGAAGCGCTTGGTCTTCTCGCGCCCGTGGTTCCACACCATCGACCTGGGTCACGGCGTGATCACTCCAGGCATCGACCAGTCCTGGGCGAAGCTCCAGCTATTAGGTTTTCCGAGGTCCTTCGCCGGCAAGGCCGTGCTCGACGTCGGAGCGTACGACGGTTTTTTCTCGTTCGAGGCCGAGCGCCGCGGAGCCGCCCGCGTGGTCGCAGCAGACGACTTCTGCTGGAGCCGTCCCGCCGATCCGATGACCGACGGACGCGGGTTCGACATCGCTCACTGGGCCCTGCAGAGCCACGTAGAGAAGAGACGGATCACCGTCGAGGACATCTCCCCCGATACGGTCGGCATGTTCGACTACGTCTTCTTCCTGGGGGTTCTCTACCACACGCCGGACCCACTGGGTTACCTTCGCACGGTCTACTCGGTCTGCTCAAAGACCCTCATCCTCGAGACCCACGTCGACGGACTCGAGTACGACCGTCCGATGATGGTCTTCTACCCAGGAGCAACGCTCGGCGACGACCCCTCGAACTTCTGGGGACCGAACCGCCTGTGCGTAACGGAGATGTTGCGCGAGGTTGGGTTTCGCGGAGTCGAGCTCGTCTCACATCAAGGCTCGAGAATGGTGTTCCACGCGCATCGATGAGCACCAAGCACGAAGCTCGCTGCTAACGCGCGCCACGTACCGCGATCGCCGAGCGGATCACCTCCGCGAAGCGCTCGCGTGAGCGTTCGAGCGACATGCACGACAGGCGCTCGCCTGCCTCGTGAGCCAGCGCCGAGCGCAGGTTGGCGTCGCGCACGACGAGGTCGATCGCGGCTGCCACCCTCGAGGGTTCCTTGCTGTCGAGGACGATCCCCGCGTCGCCGACAGTGTCGGGGACGGCGGCGGTCCCGTAGGCGACGATGGGGAGCCGATGCACCATCGCCTCCACCAGGGGAACACAGAAGCCCTCGTGGTCCGACAGGCAGACGAAGACGTCGGCGGCTCGGTAGTAGGCGACGAGCTGCGCGTGGGATACCGATCCGGAGATCTCGAGAGCCCCCCTCACCCCCAGGAGCTCGGCGAAGCGCTCGAGTGCCCACGGGTAGACATCGCCGATCGGCCCGCCCACGAGCCGCAGGCGCGCCAGAGGGTCGTAAAGCCGGCGGTAGAGGGCGAGGGTCTTGATCAAGTCGTGCTGGGCCTTGTGGGGTGCGACCTTGCCCACGAACAGCAGATCATGGCCGCCTTGCGCCCGCTCGGATGCGAGCCGGGCTGACAGTGCTCGGTCCGCCTGGCCTTCGAGCTCCTTGATGTCGATGAGAAGCGGAGCCACAGCCGTGAGTCCATAGCCAGCACACTTGAGCTCCCCTTCGTTGTAGGCCGAGTCCGCCATCGCGAGTGTGGTGAGCGGAGCGAGCTGTCTCATCTGGGATCGGCCAAGACGCAGCTCGTCGCCGACCTCGGGCTCCCATCGGTCCAACAGCTCCACCGGGGTGATGTTGTGATAGTCGACGAGTTTGGGTTCCGGACGCTGCGCGAAAGCACGAGCAGCGGGGCTCCCGATCGAAAGTTGGTAGAGCAGCCACCGCCCCTGCGGGTCGACATCGTCCAGCTGCTCGATGTGGCGGCCCTCGGCAAGCAAGTCCGCGGAGGCGTTCGCGTAATACACGTCGGAGCGCAGTCCCATCTGGCGTAGCAGGTCGCGCACCTGCAGGGTGTGTCCACCGATCGCGTCACGGCTGGCGAGGGTCGGAACGACCTGGTCGATTCGCCGCACAGCACTCAACGCTCGTCCACTTCACGCACCGCGATGATGAGGTACTCGTCGGGTCCTGACAGCAATGCGCCCAGCACTCCCAGGAAAGCCTCGTTCGCCCTCGGCGCGCCGGTGGAGCTCTGTTGAAGTTGCGTCCGTAGATCGGTCCCTCCACGGTGTACCTCGATTGGCACGAACCCGTTTCTCGCCAGGAGGTATGACCACGTTTCGGCATGAAGAGGATGGGCCGGTGCCAAGTCCGCCACGAGTGGGTCGGCCGCGCGTCCCCAGGCCTCCGGTGTGAGAGAGGCGATGACCAGCACTCCCTTGTGAAGAATTCGCGACGACAGCAGCGACAAGAGCTGCGTGCATCCTCGCGGGCCGAACACCTGCACCGAACCCTCGAGCACCGCTCCGCCCAGTGCACCCGTAGACAGCGATCGCAAGTGGTCGATCACCATCTCGCACCGGACGTCGAGACCCGAGCTCGTTACCGACCCCGCAGAGGTGGCCGAAGGGTCCAAACCGTAGGCGTCGATCCCAGCGACCCGGAGGGCTCGAATCAACGTGCCCGCTCCGCACTCCGAGTGCAAAACCGGGCCAGAAACACCCGACAACGCTGAAAGCGCGAGAGACGACCACCACCGCTCGCCGGGGGCCTGCGGCACGACGATCTCGCCAGGCATGGACGGTCGGAGAGCCGACACCTCCTGGTGCAGTCGGTCCAAGTCCTCTGTGACGAGATTGAGGGCTCGTGCCACGGCCAGTGCGAACCGTGAGAATTGCGAGACGAAGAACCGTACGTACCATCCGACGGCCGCTCGGACCACGCGCTTTATGAACGAACCCCCCGGACGGCGCGACGCCACGGGCGTCTGGAGATCGATCGCCGCGCTGTGCTCGACAAGTGCAACGCCCCGCCTCAACGCTTGATCCCCGACCCCTTCGTGAGGGGTGAGCTCGGCGAACATCCGGTCGAGCTCATTCTCGAAGCCGGCCGGCACCGCGCCCGATGCCCGCTGGCGCGCCACCTCCTCGTCAATTTCGACGAGGGCCCTGCCCAGCGCCCGTCGTCCCTCCCCGATGTTCACCCCCGAGCGCTCAGCGCCGACTGGAGCCGACGGTGGATCGTCGAAGTGCACGACGCAATTGATATCCCCCGGTGGACGCCGGCGCATCTTCGCGACCCCCGTCACCTGACCGCATCGGCGCTGCGAACGCCAGCCTCCGGTCGCACCCACCTGGACGAGGCGTGCGTCTCGATGAGGAACTACTCTTCTTCGTGGAGCGCTCCCCGAGGGGACGTCGCACCTTACGGCGGTGCATCAGAACCTCCTCGTTAACAAATTACGCACAAATAGTGAGGCCAATTGCCGCGCTATGTATCAATGACCGCGGCTTGTCGTCCGATACATACGCATCGTGAACTTCCTCGATCCCACAACTCCGCCACCAGAACCAGGGACCGTACAGACAGGTCCTCCCAGCGCTCGCCGGCTCGTCTCGGTGGTCGTGGCGCTCTCCGCCACACTGGTCCTGTCCCCACTGATCGGCCCACATGCGACATCTACACCCGGGAAAACCGTGGTGGTGGCGCAAAGCACTCCGGCGACCGCGATCGGACCTGTGCGGGCTGAGCCGGTAACCGCACCACTGGGGACCGTCCCGCCGGCCAACCCTGTGCAAGCCATCGCGCCCTCCCCGAACTTCCTCCAGGATTGCTCGGGAAGCTACTACGACGACTCTCAAGGGTGCCTCGACGCGACGCTTCAGGCGATTGCCAACGCCCGAGCTCAAGAGGGACTCGCGGGTATGGCGCTTCCCACCGACTGGGCGTCGCTCACCGCCCAAGAGCAGCTCTTCGTGGCTGCGAACCTCGAGCGCACCGCGCGAGGTCTGCCGCCGCTGTCGGCGATGGCGACAACACTCGATCAAGCAGCCCAACAGGGCGCGGCCGAGAACCAGGACCCCTCTCCTCCGGACGACTTCCCCTGGTCGTCTTGGGGCAGCAACTGGGCCGCGGCCGTGGGCAACCCGCTCGAGGTGATCTACTACTGGATGTACGACGATGGTGAGGGTTCGTCCAACGCCGACTGCACCCCCACGAACACAAGCGGTTGCTGGGGGCATCGCGACAACATCCTCATGGCCCTTCACTGCCAGCCGTGCGAGACGGGGACCGGCTACGTATCCAGCGTGTGGCAAGGACAGCCGAGCTGGACCGAGCTGCTAGTAGACACCTCCGGCAGCACGCCAATCGACTTCACCTGGAACCAGGTCGTGCCCTACCTTCCCAACGGCAACGGAGCGGGGCTGTGCGACCCGGACCTCTTCGAGTTCGTCTCTGACCACGCCGGGGGGCGCGTCTGGAACGCCTACAACCAGACGGCAAGCACCGGCGGCCCAAGCATCACCTCGGCGCCGAGCGCCCTAGTCGATCCCCACGACGCTTTCCTCCACGTCTTCGTGCGCGCCGGCGACGGTCACCTCTTCGAGTACGTGAACGACGGGAACGGGGGACGCGTCTGGAACTACTACGACCTCACCGCCGCGTTCGGCGTCTTGGACATCGCCGGAAGCCCGAGCGCGCTCGTCGATCCCCACGACGGCCATCTCCATGTCTTCGAGCGCGCCTCTGACGGACATCTCCTCGAGTACGTGAACGACGGAATCGGGGGGCATTCCTGGAACGCCTACGACCTCACAGCCGCATACGCCCCTTCCATGCCTCTCGGAGCCGATCCTGACGGGATCTACGACGCAGCACAGGGACTCGTCCATGTCTACGCACAGTCCGCCACCGGCCACCTGGTCGAGTACACCAACGACGGCGCGAACGGCCAGACGTGGAACGCCTATGACCTGAGCGTGAACGCGGGTTCAGGAGGTGCGGTCTCGGGCACCCCGAGCGCCGTGTACGACGCGGGCCAGGACCTCGTCCACACCTATGTCGAGGCCGCGAACGGCCATCTGGTCGAATACGTATCTGACCATGCCAACGGACAGGTCTGGAACGCCTACGACCTGAGTGTCTTCGCCGGAGGAGGGGCCCCGATCGCCGGTTCACCCGGCTCGGCGTACGACGCCGGCCAGGACCTCGTCCACACCTACGTCGAGGCCGCGAACGGCGAGCTCTTCGAATATGTATCGGATCACGCCGGCGGGCGCGTCTGGAACGCCTACGACCTGAGCGCCGCCGCTGGTGGTGGAGGGCACGTCTTCGGCACGCCTGACGCGGTGTACGACCCGGCCAACGATCTCATCCACACCTTCGTCCAGGGTGCAGGTGGCGACCTGGTCGAATACCTCTCGGATCACGCCGGGGGGCGCGTCTGGAACGCCTACGACCTGACCGTGAACGCCGGAGGCGGAGCCGGCATCGTCGACGGGACGAGCGCCGTCGTCATCGGCGACGTGATCCACGTCTACGTGGGCGGAGAATAGCGACCCGGTCGGCGGCTAGCGGGGCTCGCCTCGCGCCCGTCGCTCGACCCTCCTGCGAAGTGGTTGGAGGGCGCGCCGCAGGGGTCGACCCAACGTTGAAGCGTGGTCACCCAGCACCAGGCGCGCAGCTCGAGCCGCGTCGTGCTCTGCTCGGCTCGCAGCCTGTTCTGCAAGGTTGGCGAGATTGCGCGTACGTTCACCCCGAACCCACTCGTGCGGACCGGCGACGGTAACCGAGCGCGCACCACACGGTTCATCGCCCCTTGCGGGCGCGACGAGGATCTCCCCCCTCTCGCGCCCACCTACTGGTTTCACAACGACCAAGCTCGATGGGACCCCGAGCGCCCGTATCACGAGATCTCGCTCCTGCTCACTGCTCACCACCACCTCCTGCGCGACCGCCCACAGGGCCCGAAGCGCAGTTGCGTCGACGCCAAGCTCGCCGCAGATCAGAAGGGTCACACTTCGGAAACGCCGCAGCGCTGCCACCAACAACGTCGCCTCGAGCTGGGTCCGCAAACGTCTCGCGCCGGGCTGGAAGGGAACTCCCGGTTCGAGGCAAAGCACCAGCGCATCGGCTCGAACCGATCTGCCGAGCCGGTGGAGAGTCCATGCGGCACGGGCCCCTGTAATCGCAGCGTGGAGGTGAGCAGCGCTTGGTCGCGGCGACACCACCACGACCTCGGCGCCACCGCAAAGAGCATGCCGTACCGCGACCATCGTGAGAGACGCCGCCCGTCCGGGAACGGGCGGATAGCTGCCCGCCACGAGCACGCGCCTCAGCGCAGGCTCCGCACGCTCGCCTCCATGCGATCGAGGACCGCTTCCCAGGAGTACTCCCTGATCACGTAGTGTCGCCCGCGCTCCGCCATGGTTCGGACCTCTGACGGAGATTCCGACACCCTACGCAAAAGGTGCACCAGCTCGTCGTGATCGCAGAACAGCAGACCGCCGCCCGAACGCCGGCAGTGCCAGGCGACGACGTCCCCGGCTGCCGTGGCCAGCACGGGCGTGCCGGCCAACCACGCTTCCATCACCGTCCGCGAGAAGCTCTCCATGCGGCTGGGCTGGACATAGGCGGCGGCGGCGGCGAAGGCATCGTCGCGTTCGTCCGCGCCGACAAAGCCAAGATCGAGGACACGACCATCGAGCTCCTCGGGGACCTTCACCTCGCCCACGCCTATGGTCACCAGGTCCAGATCTACGCCGACCTCCACAGCGCAGGCGAAGGCGTCGACCAACCAGTCCCATCCTTTGCCCTTTTCACGCCGACCGGCGTAGAGAACGAAGGGTCGATTGATCCCGTGACGTCTCCGGAAGCCCTCCGGATCGTAAGAGACCGGCACGTGCACCCCTGCTCCGGTCACCGTGTGGCACGAGGCGACCGGGCCCAGGCGGTGAGCGAGGGCGTGCTCCGGCTCGGACAAGAACCAAACCGCAGCGGGGTCGGCGAGCACATGCCGGAACACCTCCAGGCGCGCGTACAGCTCGTCATGGAGGCATGGCATCACGACAGCGCGTTCGACCACGGTTCGCAGCCCGACGGCCGTCGTCCAGAACAGGTATGGGGAGAACACCACGGCGTCGAAGTCTTCTCCGTGGCCCAGCAGGTATTGGAAGAGGTCCGGGGACCGGAACCAGAACCCGAGCCAGCTGATCTGCTCGTCAACGGTGGGTGCTACACCACGGTCGATGAGGACATGGGCCCGACGGCCGACGCGCGAAGGTTCGCGCACCGTCGCGAAGCGCCGGACGAGAAGCCCCTCCTCCTCGCTCGTCCCTTCGACGAGCTCGTTCTCCCAGGTGAAGTGGTCGACGGCGCAGGTCGTGAGCACCTCGACGTCCCATCCCCTCGAAGCCAGCCCTACGGCCGCCTCCGCCGAAACCGCCTCCGAGCCCCCAACCACACCAGGCCCGAAGCGTGGGGGTACGAACGCGATCCGCCGGCTCTCGCCTGAGCGGCTCCGCGTCTGGCTCACGCTCAGCTGAGGCTGACGGCCCGGACGTCGGCGTGCAGGTCGAGAGCCACGGTTCCGCGCGAGCGGCCGGGGTTCATCACGTCGAACGACGCCTTCTGCTCCCATCGGTCATAGACGATCCCTCGGTCACTGCTTATTCCGACACCAACCGTGTAGGACCCCTCGAGCAGGGGGACGCTGTCGAACGAGAAGTCCACGCGCCCACTTCCCACCGGAGCGTCGAAGGACTTGCCGAGCATCGAGGTGTCCGAGGCGAACACGAGCGCGCCAGCGCGGTCGAAGATCTCGATGTTGAACACGACGCCATCGGTGGCCTCGGTGGCCTCGTAGCTCATGTGCACCGAGAGAGGCTCACCCGGCAGCAGGTAGGTACGGCTCCCCGTACCGGGGTGCTCGAGGTCGACCGAGGTGATCAGGACCGGCCGCCGAGCCGGTTGGCCCACTTCCACCTCAGCCTCTGACGGCACTGCCTCCGTCGCAGCACCAACCTTGTCCAGGTAGTCGTGGTAGAGGTGGATCGCCTCCGCAGCCGTTCCCTCCCCGAGCACCTTGCCGTCGTTCAGGACCATTCCGCGGTCGCAAACCTGGCGCACGAGATCGGCAGAATGCGTGACGAACACGATCGTCCGACCGTCGTCCTGGAACTCCTTGATACGGGCAAGGCACTTGCGCGAAAAGTCCTCGTCGCCGACCGCAAGCACCTCGTCGATCACGAGCACGTCCGGATCGACGTTCACTGCCACTGCGAACCCGAGTCGCACATACATGCCAGACGAGTAGTACTTCACCTGGTTGTCTATGAACTGCTCCAACTCGGCAAAAGCCACGATCTCATCGAAACGCCGGTCCACCTCCCGAGTGGAAAGACCGAGCAGCGAGGCGTTCAGGTAGATGTTCTCTCGGCCTGAGAGCTCTGGCTGGAACCCGGCTCCGAGCTCCAGGACGGCGGCGACCTGTCCTCGTACGACGACCTTGCCGTCGGTCGGCTGCAGGATACCCGAGATGCACTTGAGCAACGTCGACTTGCCCGAGCCGTTGCGGCCGACGATCCCGACCGTGTACCCCTCGCTCACCTCGAGATTGACGTCGCGAAGCGCCCAGAAGTCCTCGTATGGATTTCGACCGGTGTGCAACACCCGTTCCTTGAGCGAGTAGTACTTCTGGTGGTAAAGCCTGAAGCGTTTCGAGACGTCTACGACGTCCACGGCGGTATTCGCGCCCACCTTGTCTCAGAGCTCCTCGGCGAAGTTGCCAGCGAGCCGGCCGAAGACGACCATGGCCCCAAGAAGCACCACAAGCGACACGCCGAGCACGATCAAGTCCGACGAGAGATACCACCCGGTCCCGTATTTCGCCATCACGCCGTCCGGGAAGGGCTGATGACTGATCGTAGAGACGGGGTGAACGATGTTGTAGAAGACTCGCTGAAAGGTCATGACGACGGGAGTGACCGGATTGGCAAAGTAGAGCCACAGCACGTGCGTCCCTGGAATGCCGAGGATCGAATGCCTGGCCAGCTTGTCGTGCACGGTACCGGAGAAAGGATAGATGCCGGGGACGGCCCAGAACCAAGCCATGAGCAGCACCTCCACCAGGTGCTGGGTATCACGCAAGTAGACGTTCACCGCGGAAAGGAGCACCGACAGGGCCGCTGCGAAAGCAACTATGGCAGCCAGAGCGGGTATCAGCAGCCACACCTCGCTCCAGTCCGGCTGATGCCAGAAGGCCAGCATGAAGATCAGAAGGACAATCGACTGGAACAAGAAGAACATGAATGCCGAACCGACCGAGGCAAGCGGAAGGATCTCCCGAGGGAAAGCGACCTTCTTCACGATGCCGGCATTGTTGACGATCGTCGAGGTCGCACTGAGCACCGAAGTCTGAAACAAGTTCCACACCAGCATCGCCGCGAACATGTAGATGACGAATTTCGGGATGCCGTTCGGCAGGAAGAACGTGAACAGCACGTAGAAGACGCCGAGGGTCAAGGCCGGGTTCAGCATGGACCACAGAAACCCGAGAAAGGAGTTCATGTACTTGACCTTTATCTCCTTGCGCACGAGGAAGACAAAGAGCTCGCGCGACCGCCACAGGTCAACGATGCGTTGCCTCAAGCTCACCTTGGCGGCGACAACCCGCGTCGGCTTGTGACCTCGCGCCGCTGCTTTCGCCGTGCGCCGCTCGAGGTCGCTCTCTGCGGCCGCCGTTACCGCCGCCCCTGGGTGCTCGGGAGCCTCGAGCCCCTCGTCGATGACACTGTCTGTCCCGCGATCGGCCTGCACTTCGGTCACGACGGCGCCCCGTTCATCCGACTTCTCACGCTTCTTACTGGGCAACCTCAGCGACAGAGTGCTCGATGACACGGTCGATGAAGCCGTACTCTTTGCCCTCTTCTGCGGTGAACCAACGGTCACGGTCGGAGTCCGCCTCGATGCGCTCGACCGTCTGCCCGGTGTGCAGGGCGATCCGTTCTGCCATCATCCTCTTCAGATAGACGATCTGCTCCGCCTGGATGGCGATGTCCGCGGCTTGACCCTGCATCTGACCAGAGGGCTGGTGCATGAGGATCCGACTGTGCGGGAGGGCGAAGCGCTTGCCCGGAGTCCCGGCGCAGAGCAGGAATTGGCCCATCGAAGCCGCCAGACCGACGCAGATCGTGCTCACGTCGCAGCTTACGTACTGCATCGTGTCGTAAATGGCCAGACCGTCGGTCACAGAACCACCCGGAGAGTTGATGTAGAGCGCTATGTCACGCTCGGCGTCCTCGGAGGCGAGCAACAGCAACTGCGAGCAAACCAGGTTGGCGAGGGTCTCCTCGACGGCGCTGCCCAGGAAGATGATCCTCTCCTTCAGCAGACGCTGAAAGACGTCCGCTGCGGCCAGGTCAGAGGTCATGGGAGCCCGTAGCGTGGCAGGGGTGGGCGTGCGAACGGGTGAATCGGGTAGGAAACGCGCGGGCATGACGCGAGGCTACTCGGGATGCAGCTGCGGGACCGTCCAGGGTAGACCAACTCGGCCTTTTACGACTCGATCTTTCAATCGCGTGACGCTGCGCGTCCGGAGCGGGTCACACAAGTAGGCTGGTATCTTTGAGGAAGGTTGGCACCAACCGGGGCTAGCACCTACTGGACAGGAGCAGGCCTAAAGAACAGGGGGGCAAGCGGGCGTGGCGGAACTGGCAGACGCGCGGGGTTTAGGTCCCCGTCCCTTCGGGGGTGGAGGTTCGAGTCCTCTCGCCCGCACAAGACCCGCCCGCAAGACCACCACCGCTGTCGCGACAGCATCGTTGGTGGCCGGGGTCATCCTGTGGGCGACCACGGTCAACACCGGGCCAGCGTCCGCCGCTGTGACCCCCACCGGCACCCAGGTCCCGTTCGAGGAATTCGTGAACGACGGAGCGGGTGGCCATCTTTGGAACGAGTACGACCAGACCCAATACGCGAGCGGTCCTCAGATCGACGGCCGCGCGTCGCCGGTCAACTTCGGCCCGAGCGAGCTCCAAGTGTTCACGCTCGGCGCCGACAACCATTTGGTCGACTGGGTGAACGACGGGTTATGGGGCCGAACCTGGAACGCCTACGACCTGTCTGCTTCGGCCGGCGGGGGTGGGGCCATCGTAGGCAGCCCGGCGGCAATCGTCGTCGGCAGCGTCGTCCATGTCTACGTCGAGGCCACAGGTGGCGACCTGGTCGAGTATGTGAACGACGGCCAGGGCGGCAACCTCTGGAACGTCCATGACCTGAGCACCGGCGCGGGAAACGGCGGCCCGATAGACGGTGATCCGGCGGTGCTCAACCAGGCAGGTGTCCTGCAAGTGCTGGTTCGCTCGGGCAACGGGGATCTCGTCGAGTACGCGAGCGACGGCAAATCGGGACATTCGTGGAACCTCTACGACCTGTCGGCCACGCCGAACGGTGGAGGAATCACTGGCGACCCTGCTGCCGTGCTCTACCAGGGCACGGTCGTCCACGCGTACGTGCGATCCAGCGGCGGTCAACTCATGGAGTACGTCGACGACAACGCCGGTGGTCACTTGTGGAACGCGTACGACCTCACCGGTGACGCGGGCGGCGGCGTGCAGATGACCGGTGACCCCGCCAGCGCGCTCCTCGGGACCGCAGTAAGCATCTACGTTCGCTCCTCGTCGGGAGACCTCGTGGAGTTCGTGAACGACGGCCAAGACGGGCACTTGTGGAACGCGTACGACCTCACCGGTGACGCGGGTGGCGGCGTAGCGATGATCGGCCTGCCAGCCGCGGTGTTGTACGGCACCGTAGCTCACGTCTACGTCAGATCCCTGGCCGACCACCTCGTCGAATACGTGAACGACAATCAGCGGGGGCACCCGTGGAACGCTTACGACCTGAGTCAGTACTCGGGTGGCGGGACCACGATCGGGTCCGACCCTTCCGCACTTGTCTACCGAGGCACCGTGGTGCACGTGTACGTGGGTGGGCCTTCACCGGGGCTCCCAGACGCCATCGTCCAGCTGGCCGAGAGCCAGGACCAGTTCAACGGCGCGGTCGTGGAGAACCCTCCCGACACGAACTGCAACGGGTACACAGCGTTCTTCGGTCGGGGGACGGCCACCGGATGTGCTCCTGGCACCGCGTCGGAAGAGTGGTGCTCCGACTTCGCCCAATGGGTCTGGGTGCTAAACGGCGTGAATACGACCGGGATCAACGGCTATGCGTTCACCTGGGTGGGGTGGGGCCAGGCACACGGAATCTTCCTGCCCGGAGCCACCAACGATCCTCGTCCTGGCGACGCGGTCGTCTGGGGCTCGATGGCGAAGGGGTACAGCCCCCATGTCGGCCTGGTGGTCGGCGTCAAAGACGGCAACATCGACATGGTCTCGGGGAACTCGGGGCCCGTCGACGCACAGGGCGACAACGTCTCGGTTTGGGAGTCAGGCTACTTCGACCCCGCAGCATCCAACGACGGCGGCTACCCGATCCTCGGGTACGTGGTTCCCTGAAACGATGCGACGACTCTGGCTCCCAGGGGTGGCCTTCGCGGGCATCGTCCTCACCGTGGCAGGGTGCTCCAGCTCAAACAATCCGGCTGGCAAGGTTCCTCCACGCACCACCACCTCAGAGGAGGCGAGCCCCACCTCCACCACTGGACAGAGCTCGGGTTCGAGCGCCACCGCGTCGCCAACAACCCCGTCGTGCGGCCAGGCGCCGGTGTCGGAGGTCGACCAGGCGCTCGGGTTGAACGTGCAGAGCCCCTCCTCGCAGGTCAACGGCACGGTCACGGTGTGCACGTACAGCGGGTCCCCAGGACCTGTGACCATCCGGTTCCAGACCGGCGAGGACACCGCGACCTTCGCAGCGGGCAAGCAGGGCTTCCAACAGCAGGGTGAGCCGACCACCGACGTGCCCGGGTTGGGCGACACCGCCTACTCCTCGACGACGGGCTCGGGGCAATTCCAGAACAACACCATCGTCGTGCTGAAGGGCAGCGTGGAGCTCCTGATCACCGCGCCTGTCGTCCTCGACGACATCAACGCGCTGGCGAGACAGATCCTGCCGTCGATCTGAACCCGGGGACCCGTCTTCGTAGATCGATCTGACCAGCACCTCGAGCCGACAGGTCCCACCGTGCACTTATAAGGGCATGGTCCTGAACCCGACGACTTCGCGTCTCAACCCCCCGACTTAGCCAGCGCACCGTGCACGTGCACATCGACGCCCCGCGCCCAGCTATCGTACTCCCTCACTGCCTCGACGACGTGAGCAACGACCTTCTGGGCCTCGCCGCGAGTCATGTCTGGCCCACGCCACAGCTCGACCGACATGCGCCCCGAGCGGCGTCGTACCTCGACGCCCACACCCACCGCGTCGGTGCCCATGCGCTCCAGATCGTCACGCATGATCCTGTCCGCCACCGCCGTGTGGGCACGAAGCGGCCCGGCCGCCACCGCTTCCACCGCCAGGATCGCATCGGCTTCGGTAGTGACCGAAGCGGCAAGACGTATCAGCGGGTCCGCCAGCTCGACGTCGACCAGCACCAGCGGCACCCGGCACGTGACAGCGCACGAAGCGCCATCACCCGGCCCCCGCAGCGCCCCCGGACCGCCAATGCACAGCACCACGTCCACAGAGGCCCCCTTCAAAGGACACGGCCGCTCGTCGAGGACCGCACACCCTGGTCCCTGACCCAGCCTCTTGCACGTCTGCACCTTGTGACCGCGCCGAGTGAACTCGCCGGCAAGCCGGCCAGCGGCAGCGACCGTGGTGTCGGGGATGAGCACGTCCATAGATTCAGGGTGGTCCGCAGCCGAAGCAGGGACAAGGGCCAAAGGTCATTCGCGGCAAGGACCCGCACTGCGCAGATCGAAGCACGACCATGCCAATCAACGGCCTCCTCTGCGACTTTGACCCTGGCCTGAAGAGTCGGCCATGCTGCTTGGGTACCGGGCCCCGCGTCAACGTGGCCGGAAGAGCCAAAAAAGGCAAGAACAAGGAGAAGACCATGGGAATGCTCGACGGAAAGGTCGCCATCGTCACCGGCGCTGGACGAGGCATTGGGCGAGAGGAGGCCCTTCTGCTTGCCAGCGAGGGCGCCAAAGTGATCGTGAACGACGTAGGCGCGGCACGCTCGGGCGAGGGCGCTGACCGCAGCCCCGCCGAGCAGACCGTCGAGGACATCGCCAGCGCAGGCGGGGTGGCCGCTATCAACACCGACGACGTGAGCTCGTGGGCCGGCGCCCAAAGCCTCGTCAACCAGGCTGTGGAGAGCTGGGGAAAGCTGGACGTCCTGGTGAACAACGCAGGGATCCTCCGGGACAAGATGAGCTTCAACATGGACGAGTCGGACTGGGACGACGTGATCCGGGTCCACATGAAGGGGCACTTCTCCATGTCGCACTTTGCGGCGATCCATTGGCGCAGCCGCTCCAAGGCCGGAGAGGAAGTCTCGGGGCGCATCATCAACACCGCTTCCGAATCCGGCCTCTTCGGCAACGTCGGCCAAGTCAACTACGGCGCGGCGAAGGCCGGGATCGCCTCTATGACGATCATCTTCGCTCGGGAGCTCGAGCGCTACGGCGTGACCGTCAACGCGATCTCGCCTCGGGCCCGGACGCGTATGACCGAGGATGTCTTCGGAGAGATGGGCAAGATAGAGGAAGGGAAGTTCGACGCGTTCTCCCCCGCGAACGTGGCTCCGATGGTCACGTTCCTCGCAAGTGACGAGGCTTCGGACATCTCGGGACAGAACTTCGTCGTCTTCGGCGGGTCAGTATGGGTTTTGCAGGGCTGGGCACCCGCCGGGGAGCTCAAGCGCGACTCCAGATGGACCCCGAAGGAGCTGGCAGCCAACAAGTCCAAGCTCTTTGCCAGTCGCTCTCCGGGGATTCCGCCCTTCGCCTTCCTTTGATCCTCGAGAACGAGTAGGGCCAATCGGGCCATGGCCATAGGCGAGGACTGGGAATCGCCCAGGGCTCAGGCCCTGCCAGGGAAGTGTGCCGTCGCCTCTCCGACGACCTTCACCTCACCCTCGCTGTTCACCAGGCTGCAGTCCATGTCGACCATGTGCTTGCGGTGCTCGACTCGCTTGGCCTTCACGACGATCTTGGTCCTCAGCTCCTCGCCGGGCCAGGTCGGACGAGCGAAACGCGCCCGGAAACGGGTCAGGCGTCCTGGGCCGACATAGTCGGTGAGAGCCGTGCCGAGCAGGCCCATGGAGAACATGCCGTGGCCGAAGACGCTCGGCTGGCCTGCAGCCGTGGCAAACGTCTCGTCGTGGTGTATCGGGTTGTAGTCACCCGACGCTCCCGCGTAGCGCACGAAGTCCGTACGAGTCAGCAGGTGGGACTTGACCGGCGCCTCGTCGCCTTCGTTCACGTCCTCGATGTGCAACGCCTTCTCGAGCATCTCGACCTCCAACTCACGACCGGTGGAAGAACTTGAAACGCGACGTCAAGATCGGTTCCCCCGTGGTGTCGTCCTTCCACACTGTCTCGGTGACGACAAAGGTCATCGTCCTCCCCTTCGACTCCTTGGTGTAGGTGTCGATGATGATGCTCTCGCCAGTCAGGACGTCACCCACCACCACAGGCCGGTGGTACTCGAACTCCTGTTCCCCGTGGAGGATGATGCCCCCTTTTGCCATCAATGGTCCGAGTAGTTCGTCTAGGGGGTTGCCCGAGGGGAGGTCCACTGGCTGGTTCTCGGGGAAGTGACCCCAGTTGCTCATGACGAAAGGAAAGGTGGGCGGCACCGGGATCGCGTCGAAACCTGCCTCCCTGGCAGCCTCGAGGTCGCGGTAGACGGGGTCGGAGTCGCAAACGGCTGCGGCAAAGTTCGACACAGGTCCTCGCTCTATGACCACCTTGGACTTGGTGACCGACTTTCCGATGATGCTCTTCATCGCCGCTTCGGGCATCGTCCCTCCCCCCTGTGCATGTCGGGCCTATCAGGTCCACAAGCTGGGTAAATCTTGGGTCGAAACCGTAGCGTCTTTTAGGGCCTTTGGTCCCTACCGGGCAGGCCGCGCCGTGTGACAGAAATGATCGGGGTGTCCGTCTGCCGGTCCGTTCCCCCGGCAGGGAGACACAGCGACTGAGGGTCCCCCACCCACCCTCATGTCCGAACCGGGGAGCCGCCCGGTTACGCGGGTACGCGTGACCGGGCTGAGCCCCGGTCGCGCTTCTCAGGAATCGATATCTTCGACCAGCGCGACCACCAAAGCCCTGAAGGCACGCCCACGCTGCGACATCGCGTGCTTCTCCTGTGGCTCCATCTCGGCGAAGGTCCGCTCGTGGCCCGTCGGCACGAACACCGGGTCATAGCCGAAGCCGCCGGCACCCCGCCGCTCGAAGACAATCGCTCCCTCCACCACACCGTCGCCCAACACCTCGTGGCCATCGGGGAAACAGGCGACGGTGACGGTGCGAAACCGCGCCCGGCGCTCGTGCTGGGTCGTGGCGCCCGCCGCCTCCAGCTCTGCGAGCAACTTGGTCACGTTCTCGTCGTACCTACCCGCAATTCCCGCGTAGCGCGACGAGCGCACTCCCGGCGCCCCGCCCAGCGCATCGACCTCCAGCCCGGTGTCGTCGGCCACGGCGGGCATGCCGGTCAGCTCGACCAGTGCCCTGGCCTTCAGCCGTGCGTTCTCCTCGAGCGTGTCGCCGGTCTCCTCCACTTCCACTTTCCCCTCGGGGCACGCGACGAGCTCCACCCGCTCACCGGCGGCGGCGCCAACGATGTCAACGATCTCTGCCGCTTTGTCGGGGTTGGCGGTGGCCAGAACGAGCCGCAAGCGGCGAATCGGACCGCGGCCGGACGAAGTGGAACCGCTGATGCTCACCTCGGACGAGGAGGCTCGGCGATCACGGTTCGCTGCGCATCGAGCAGGGAGAAGATTCCCTTCTCGGCCAGGCTGAGCATCTCGTCGAGCTCGTCGTGACTAAAGGCCATCTTCTCCGCAGTGCCCTGCACCTCGATGAAGCGCCCGCTACCGGTCATCACCACGTTCATGTCCACCTCCGCCCTCGAGTCCTCGGAGTAGTCGAGGTCCAGCATGCAGACCGCGTCGACGACCCCCACAGACACTGCGGCGCACGCGTCTCCAAGTGGATTGGTGGATAAAAGACCCTTCTGCATCTGACGGGTGAAACAGTCGTGCAATGCGAGATACGCGCCACAGATGGAGGCTGTGCGGGTTCCCCCGTCGGCCTGCAACACGTCACAATCCACGGTCACCTGCAGCTCGCCCATAGCCACCAGATCGGTCACGGCGCGAAGTGACCTCCCGATCAGGCGTTGGATCTCTTGGGTCCGCCCCGACTGCCGACCCTTGGCCGCCTCGCGCCCGACGCGCTCGGCTGAGGAGCCCGGGAGCAACGAGTACTCGGCGGTCACCCAACCCTTCCCACCGCCGCGCATCCACGGAGGCACACGATCCTCCACCGAAGCGGTGCAGAGCACCATCGTCCTGCCCATACACACCAGGACCGAGCCGGCGGCAAGCTCGGTGAAGTCGCGCATGAAGGTGGCTTGGCGCAGCTGGTCCAGCGCCCTCCCGTCGGATCGCAAAACCCTGGGATCCGGCGCGCCAGCTCTGCTCACTGGTTCGCTCGCTTCCGGCTCGCCCACCTGCCTCCACCTGGGTCAACCACCGTCTCACCTCCATCTCGGTCGACCACCGTCTCACCTCCACGTGGGTCAACCACCGTCTCGATCAAAACGAGTACCCACGACCGACCGCGGCCTGTTCCACCGGGCCACCGAAAGTCTCAGCAGCCTCCGCACGGACGTCCTCGGCGGAAATAGTGGGCCACCGGTGGGTGATCACGAGCCTGCGAACCGACGCCGCTCTTGCCGATCTCCCCGCCTCGTGTCCGGTCATGTGCCCTGCCGTCCCCTGGTATTCGCTCGTGTAGGTGGCCTCGCACAGAGCGAGGTCGAGCCCTGGGCCGAGAGCCTCGAGCGACCACCCGGGCCCGGAATCGGCAGAGTACCCCAGGGCGCTTCCCGCCCCCTCGACACGCACGGCGTGGGTGACCGGCGGATGGTCCGTGCGCGAGAAACTGATCTGCAGGTCACCGGCTCGAACCCCCTCACCATCGCCAACCTCACGCCAATCGAGGATCCCGTCGATCTCCTGAGCGAGCTTGGCTCGAATACCCGGGGAGGCAAAGACCGGAATGGGCTCGCGCCGAAAGTCGAGCACCCACCGCCCGGCCGTCAGGAGGTTCTCGATGTCGCTGAAGTGGT
>Ga0187864_10000114_pt1 | contig 91048 bp, 86 predicted proteins | sample June2016WEW_11_4_FD_132985 | JGI IMG/M metagenome (GOLD analysis project Ga0187864, IMG submission 132985) | Peatland microbial communities from SPRUCE experiment site at the Marcell Experimental Forest, Minnesota, USA - June2016WEW_11_40 | ecosystem: Environmental > Terrestrial > Soil >... | reverse complement strand
CTCACATGCGACCGGCACGTGGGACACCACCTCGTCGGGGTGAGCGACCTGGGCCAGGTGCTTGCCCGGGGCTCCGGGCTGCTTGCCCTGGCGGCGTCCCGCCGCACGGCGTTCGGCGCGCGAAGGCGCCGGCGGCTTCGACAACCCTTCGGCCGACGGGGGCATCGACGAGTTGCGCGGGTTGCGTCCCAAGCGCTCTTGGAGATCGGCAACCAGGGCTTCGAGCTCAGCGATGCGCGACGCTTGCTGCTCGGTGAGCAACTGCAGCGCGGCGACCAGTTCGGCAAGCTCCTCGTATGAGGGCGCGTCATCGAACGGGCAGCGGTCGTCGGGTGGAATTCCCCACGTTACGCGCGGTGTTCTCCCAGGTGGTGGATGGTGCCGTCAGGGGACCTGAACACTTACCATCTGCCTAGACATTCCCCACATGCTCTCTTGAGAGCATGAGTTTCTTCAGTCAGTAGGTCTCGGCCCGTGACCTGCGTCTTTTCTGGCGCAGTGGTCTCCGCCGCGAGCGTTCGCCGGCCGGCGGATCGACCTGCAACAGCCCAATGGTTTTGCTACGGGAAAAGGTACGGAAACAGCACGGATTTGCCACAGCGGCACACTCCGACCGGTCTATTCCTCGAGCGCAGCGCGCCGGCTGGAGACCGGGCACAGCCACTCCTGTCCGGGGCCGTTTGGGCGCTGGGCGGGTGAGACAGATGACGCCGTGTGGACGACATAGCGCGCCCAGTTCCAGACGGCCCGAGAGGCCGTCGTCGCTGATCTGTCGGCCGGATCGAGATAAGCGTGCCCTACAGCTCGGGGTCAACTGACCGCGTCACGAAGAGGACCAGGTCACAGCCGGCTCGGAAGCTCTGGTGCCCTACAGCTTTTTGCCCGGCACCCACCGAGTGTCGGCAGTAGGGTGAGCCCGTGCGAGGTGTCCTGGTCGGAATCCTGGTCATCGTCGGAGTCGCCGCCATCGTGGCTGGTGTGCTGTACCTCACGCAGCCGGCGCACTCGCTGCCGACGTTCTTCCCCGGGTACGCGGCTCACGTGGTCGGCAAGCACCGGAATCGTGGCTACGCGGGCATCGCGTTCGGCGCCGTGCTCATCATCATCGCATTGGTGGTGGGATTCACCGGTTCGCGCCGGCGGCGCGCCCTGCCCTGAAATCCTGACGGCGCCGCGGTCTTCGGGTCAGCCGCGCTAGCTAATGCGCTACCGGCAGTTGCTGGAGAACGGGGCGAGCTTCGACGAGGCTCTTGCGTACCAGTCGGCCTGAATCCGTCACGGAAGCCGAGCCCGAGCCTGACTACACCTCCTCGAAGACGAGGAGAGAATGCGCGAATAAGAGGTACTGAGACTGGGCCGATCTAGCGTGGCAACGCGGCAGACGCAGGCTCCGGCGGTGCTTGTCGCGTGCGGGTCGGGAACGGTGCAGAAAGAACAACATTTGAGACGTATCGACTGGGCCTGGCGCTTGCCTTACACCTGAGGCAGCTCAAGGACCTCCTCTAGCCTCAGCTGATTCATGCTCTCCTGTTCGCGGTTGTCCGCGGGATCTCGAAAAACGACGCGAACTGCAGCGATGTTATGCACAGCGTCTTCCCTGTTCAGACATGTTTTCGCAGGACGGAGAAACAGGCCCCTTCACCCTCTCAAGGTGGAGACACGGGTTCGAACCCCGTTGGGGCTGCCATTGACAGCGCTATCAGCACGCTACGGCGGATCGGGACCGGATTATCGCCGATGCGCTCAGTGACCTCGGCAACAGGCAGAGGCATCCATGTCGGAGACCCCGTCGTCCAGCCTATAATTGAAGGTAATCGGGCTTGCCGCGTCCCGCCACCACGCCACGCCAAGTTGCTCTTGCACCCTCACAGGATCTGCACAGGCGGGAACGGTTCAATGGAGGCGGACCGTCCTCCCGAGGAATAGGAGAAGGAATGTTTCGCTACGGCTTCCATCACGGTCCCGGGGTCTTCGGTTGGCTATTCCTGGCATTCTTGATTGTCGCCGTGGTGATTGGCGTCATCGCACTCGTTCGGATGTGGAGTTGGCGCGGCACATCATTCGCGTCACCTCGCCCCGGGCCCCCTCCCGCCGGTCCCTGGACCGACCCAGCCTTAACTGAATTGCGAACTCGTTATGCGCGTGGCGACATCAGCTTCGACGAATATGTCGAGCGCGCTGGTCGTCTCGGTTTTCCGATCCCACCAGGCACCAGTCCCGGTCAATAGACCACCCCGCCTGGGCCATAGCCGGGCCCCCTAGAGCGGGGCCTCGACGACTCCCAAGGGCTGTTGCGACGAGTAACCACGAAGGGGCTGATTGCGCCAGAAGGAATTCGTATGTCGCTCAGGTTGCGTCGGCTGGCAGACTTTCGACTTTATCTGACGAAGGCGAGGGGAACGCGCCGAGGCGACATTAAGTCGGGGTCGACCTTCGATGCGTGGATCGTCGAGGCCGCCCCTCATCCCCTGTCTGTAGTCACCGGCCAGCAAATAGCTGGTAGCCCGCTCACCAGGCTTTCTCGAGCGTGGACACGAGGATGTCGAGCCCCTCCTCGAGCAGCTCGTCGGAGATGATTAGCGGAGGGAGCAAGCGCAGGACGTTGCCGTAGGTCCCCGCGCTGAGCACGAGCAGTCCGTGCTCGTGACACGTCTTGGTCACACGCGTGGTGGCCTCGGGATCAGGCGTCCGGCCGTCGGGACCCACGAGCTCGAGAGCGACCATGGCGCCGCGTCCACGCACGTGACCGACCGCTCCTCCGGTGCGGACGAGCTTCTCGAGCCTCGTCAGGGCGATGTCGCCGATGTGACGTGCCCTCTCGAGCAGCCCTTCGGACTCGATGATCTCGAAGACTGCCAGGGCTGCGGCGCACGCCAGCGGGTTTCCTCCGAAGGTCCCACCCAGGCCACCGGGGTGGACCGAGTCCATGAGCTGGGCCCGGCCGGTGACCCCACCCAGAGGCAGGCCACCGCCAAGACTCTTGGCTGTCGTGACGAGATCGGGTACCACGCCTTCGTGCTCGCAGGCGAACCAGGCGCCGGTCCGTCCCATCCCGGATTGGACTTCGTCGGCGACGAGGAGGATTCCGTGCTCGGCGCACCACGCGGCCAGTCCGGGCAGCCAGCCGGGTTCGGGGATCACGAAGCCCCCCTCACCGGCGATCGGCTCGACGACCACGCAGGCGATCGCGTCAGAGCCGACCGTCGTCTCGAGGTTCCTGACGGTCTCGTCGAGCCGTCCCGTTCCGCGGAACGGGTCCGAGTAGGGCGCTCGGTAGATCTCGGGCGCGAACGGTCCGAAACCGTGCTTGTACGGCATGACCTTGCCGGTGAGGCTCATGGTCAGCAGCGTGCGCCCGTGGAACCCGTGGTCGAAGGAGACGACGGCGCTGCGGCCCGTCGCGTAGCGCGCCACCTTCACGGCGTTCTCCACTGCCTCCGCGCCGGAGTTGACGAGGAAGGAGCGCTTCTCATGATCGCCTGGTGTGCGCGCGTTCAGCCGTTCGCAGACCTCGACATAGCTCTCGTACGGGGTGACCTGGAAGCAGGTGTGGGTGAACCGCTTCGCCTGCGCGGTGATCGCGGCGACGACTGCGGGGGCGCTGTTCCCGACATTCGTGACTGAGATCCCGGATCCGAAGTCGATCAGTCGGTTGCCGTCAACGTCCTCGACGATGCCAGCCGCGGCCCGGGTCACGAAGACACCCAACGTGGTTCCGACCCCCCGGGGGACAGCGGCGGCGCGTCGGTCTGCGAGCGCCTTCGAGGCGGGCCCGGGGATCTCGGTGGCGAGCCGGCGACTCGTGGTGTTCGTCAGAACAATGTCGTCCGGCCCATCGTGGTTGGGCATGGTCGGTCCTCGGGCTGGTCGTGGTTTCCGCTACGGGGCGATGGCGCTCATGACGTGCTTGACTCGCGTGTAATCCTCAAGGCCGTAGATCGACAGGTCCTTGCCGTAGCCGGAGTGCTTGAACCCGCCGTGCGGCATCTCGGCCACGAGTGGGATGTGCGTGTTGATCCACACGCAGCCGAAGTCGAGACGCGCTGACACCCGCATGGCTCGGGCGTGGTCGCGCGTCCACACCGACGACGCTAGTCCGTACTCGACTCCGTTGGCCCAAGACACGGCTTCGTCCTCGTCGCTGAAGCGCTGCATCGTGATGACGGGTCCGAAGACCTCCTCTTGGACGATCTCGTCGTGCTGCTCGAGGCCGGTGACGACCGTGGGCTCGTAGAAGAACCCCTTATCACCGCTGCGCCGTCCACCTGTGTGGATTTCGGCGTGGTCCGGCAGGCGCTCGAGGTAGCCGCTAACCCGTTCGAGTTGGATGGCGCTGTTGAGCGGGCCGACGTCGACGTCGGCGTCGTCCGGCCCGCCGAGCTTTCGGCGGCGAGCGGCCTCGGTCAGCGCGCCAAGCAGCTCGTCGTGGATCCGAGGGCCTGCGAGGACTCGCGTCGCGGCCGTGCAATCCTGGCCCGCGTTGAAGTAGCCGGCGAGCGCGATGCCTTCTGCCGTGGAATCCACGTCGGCGTCGTCGAAGACGACGACCGGTGCCTTGCCTCCCAGCTCGAGGTGCACTCGCTTGAGGTCGGCTGCCGCGGCCCTCGCGATCTCACGCCCGGCCCGGACGCTCCCGGTGATGGAGACCATGCGCGGGATCGGGTTCTCGAGCAGCGCTTGGCCCATCTCGCGGTTGTTCCCGCACACGACGTTCAGCACGCCGGGCGGGAGGAACTCGGCAGCGACCTGCGCCATGTACACGGTGCTGGCCGGTGTGGTGTGCGCGGGCTTCAGCACCACGGTGTTGCCGGCAGCGATCGCGGGCGCGAACTTCCAGACGGCCATCATCATCGGGTAGTTCCACGGCGTGATCTGGGCACACACGCCCACGGGCTCACGGCGTACGAACGAGGTGAAACCCTCCATGTACTCCCCGGCGGATCGACCCTCGAGGAGCCGGCACGCACCCGCGAAAAAGCGGATCTGGTCGAGCGTCGGTGGGATCTCCTCGGACGTTGTGAGACCTCGCGGCTTGCCGGTGTTGTGGCATTCAATGTCGACCAGCTCATCAGCTCGTTCCTCGAGTGCGTCTGCGAAGCGGAGCAGGGCCAGACTGCGCTGGGACGGAGTCGTGATCGACCAGGTCTCGAACGCGTCCTGAGCGGCTTGCAAGGCTTGCGCCACGTCAGCGGGTTGCGAACGGGGCGCCGTGGCGTACGTCTCGCCGGTCACCGGGTCTACCAAGGCATAGGTGCGCCGGTCCTTCGCGTCGATGGACTCTCCGCCGATGAAGTTCTGAAGTTCGCGTTCGTTGAAGGCCACGAGGGATCCTCCTCTTCTCGGGAAACCGTGTGACACTGTCGCGCCTCGGGCTCTCTCGCGCCCAAGGGCTGGTTCGTCGTTGTCGGTGATGCCGTCAGTTCCCGCTGGGCGTTCGTTCTTCGCAGGCCCACGGGGCACCGTGACTGTTGAGGACCTCGAGAAAGGGATCCGCTGGCAAGGCCTCGGGACCGAGCACTCCTGCACCAGACCAGACGCCCGAGTCGAGCAGCTCGAGGGCCACGATCGGATTGACGGCGGTCTGCCACACCACCGCCTGCGAGCCGAACTCGGCCATGGACCAGCCGTTGTCGACGACGTGATGTAGGTAGACCTCTCGGGGGGAGCCGTCGGTCCCTGTTCCCTTGACCCAAGTACCTGCACACGTCACCCCGGACATCCGGTCCCCGAGCGTGGCGGGGTCGGGGAGGCACGCTGCGACGAGGTCGCGGGGTGAAACCTCGGCGTTGCCGACCCTCACCGGCGTGGTCGAGTCGAGCCCGAGTATGTGCAGGTTCTTGAGCACGCCGATGAACTCGTCACCCAGGCCGTACTTGAAGGTGACCCGCCCGGCGTCGATCCAGCGGGGGATGAGCAGGACCTCCTCGTGCTCGACGTTGACGCACTCGATCGGTCCGATCCCGGCGGGGAACGTGAACGTCTCGGGCTCGCTGAAGGGCTCGGTCGTGTACCAGCGGGCGTCCCGCTCCCAGACGATGGGCGGGTTCAAACACTCCTCGATCGTGGTCCAGATGGAGAACGTCGGCGCGAACTCGTACCCCTCGACGACCAGGTTCGCGCCGTCGCGGACTCCGATCTCGTCGATGGACGAGAACAGGCGGTCTGCGGCGTAGCGGGCGAACACATCAGAGAGTCCCGGCTCCACGCCGATGCCGCAGAGCGCGAGAAGCCCTCGCTCCTTCCACTGTTCCTCCATGGCGAATTGATCGTCTCCCAGCTTGACGCCTGGCTGGCGGTATGGATCCTCGAAGTGAGGATGCGACAGTGACATCGCCATGTCGAGGTAGGTCACATCGGCAGCTAGCGCAGCCCGGAAGATCGGCATCACGAAGCGCGGGTCGACGGCGTTCAAGACTGCGTCGACCCGCTCGCTTCGCATGAGGTCGACGATCGACTGCTCGTCGCTGGCGTCCAACCGAAAGGCACCGAATCGATCACCGGCGCCCGCGACCGCCCGCTGTGCCCGATCCGCGTCGTAGTCCACCACCACGACGCGCTCGAAGAGATCCCACAGCGCCGTCGTCTTGGCGACCGCCGTGCCGACTCCACCCGCTCCGATGACCATTACTCGCATCGTGACCTCCGTCGTCCTCGCTATAGCCGGCGACCCCGAGTCGGTCTCTTCCACCGAGCGTCCTCGGCCGCGAGGGACCACCGTTGCCGAAGGTCCTACCACGACCAAGGTTCCACCGGCTGGCAGCAGCTGGCCGACCGGCTCTGGCGGTACCGACCGTACCTCTTTGCTCACGTGCGCCCAATCGGGACCTTGGACTCTGCCGTGCTCCGCTTGGTGCGCCGGAAGATATGGCCATGGCGTCGAGGACGGCACCATCCAGGCGGCCGACCACGCGCCGGCGAGGTGCTGAAAGCCGGGTCCAAGAGCACCTGAGCACGTTGCTGGCGAAGGTCGAGGCGAAGAATCCGGGCGAGCCCGAATTCCACCAGACCGTGCGTGAAATCGCCGAATCGCTTTGGCCCGTGCTCGTCCAGAACCCCAAGTACATCGACAACAAGATCATCGAGCGACTCGTGGAGCCCGACCGGGTCATCAGCTTCGGTGTGAACTGGGTCGACGACCATGGGGAGATCCACGTGAACCGGGGCCTTCGGGTCCAGATGAGCAGCTCCATCGGACCGTACAAGGGTGGGTTGCGCTTCCACCCCTCGGTGAACCCGAGCCTGTGCAAGTTCCTCGCCTTGGAGCAGACGCTCAAGAACTCATTGACGACCCTGCCGATGGGAGGTGCCAAGGGTGGCTCTGACTTCGATCCAAAGGGACGGAGCGAATCGGAGATCCGGCGATTCTGCCAGTCTTTCATGACCGAGCTGTTTCCCTACATCGGGGAGTTCACCGACGTACCCGCCGGCGACATCGGTGTGGGTGAGCAAGAGATCGGCTATCTCTTCGGCCAGTACAAGCGCATCGCCAAGCGTTTCGCCGGCGCGATCACCGGCAAGGGGATCAACTGGGGTGGCTCGCGCATCAGGCAGGAGGCCACCGGGTACGGAGCGGTGTACTTCGCCCGGGAGATGCTGGCCACGCGAGGCGATGACCTTGTCGGTAAGACGTGCCTCGTGTCGGGGAGCGGGAACGTCGCCCAGTACACGGTCGAGAAGCTCCTGTACCTCGGCGCGCGCGCCGTCACGCTCTCGGACTCAGATGGCTTCGTCCACGACCCCGACGGGATCGACCGCGACAAGCTCGAATGGGTGAAGCGCCTTAAGAACGATCGCCGAGGCCGGATCCGCGAGTACGCCGACCAGTTCCCCCGAGCGACATATCAGGCCGCATCGGACAGGGACGAGAACCCCCTCTGGAAGGTCCCCGCGGATTGTGCGTTCCCCAGTGCCACCCAGAACGAGGTCAACGCGAAAGAGGCCGCGAACCTGGTAGAAAACGGTGTGAACCTCGTTGTCGAGGGAGCCAACATGCCGACCGTGCCCGAAGGCGTGGACCGTTTCATCGCCGCGGGAGTGCTCTACGGCCCGAGCAAGGCGGCCAATGCCGGCGGGGTGGCGGTGTCCGGACTCGAGATGACGCAGGACATGCAACTCTCCCAGTGGACCTCCGAAGAGGTCGACGCTCGCCTGCAGACGATCATGAAGCGCATCCACGACACCGCGCGCCAGACAGCCGAGGACTTTGGCCATCCGGGCAACTACTTGGTCGGTGCCAACATCGCCGGCTTCGTGAAGGTCGCAGACGCCATGCTGGACGAGAGCCCGATCTGACATGACGAGCATGGAGCTTCGGGCCGAGACACCGGTCGAGAAGGGGCTCAAGCCGGACGCGTTGAGCTTGGTATCGAACATCGTGATCGGCGTCGCGTCCGTGGCGCCGGCCTACAGCCTCGCGGCGACCCTCGCCTTGATTGTCGTCCTAGTCGGCATCCGCTCGCCCACGATCGTCGTACTCGCGTTCGTGCCCATGCTCTTCGTCTCCATCGGCTACAGCGAGCTCAACAAGGCGGACCCCGATTGCGGGACCACCTTCACCTGGGCCACGCGGACCTTCAAGTCGTGGGTGGGCTGGATGGGGGGATGGGGCATCATCGCCTCGGACGTGCTCGTCATGGCGAGCTTGGCCCAGGTGACCGGCCAGTACGGGTTTCTGCTCTTCAATGCAAGAAGCATCGGGCACAACCCGACGAGCGACTGGGTGCTGCTCGTCGGCGTGATCTTTATTGCGGTCCTGACCTATGTCTGCTACCGGGGCATCGAGCTGTCGGCGCGTCTCCAGCGCCTCCTTCTCTCCGTCGAGGTGCTGATGCTCCTCGTCTTTGCCATCGTCGCCCTCGTACGCGTCGGCATCGGAAGCGCGCCCGCGACCCATCTCGTACCGAGCTGGAGCTGGTTCAACCCCTTCCACGCGCTCTCCCCCACGAAGGTCATCACCGGCCTGCTTCTCATGCTGTTCATCTACTGGGGCTGGGACACCTCGGTGTCGATCAACGAGGAGACCGCCGATCGCACCCGTAACCCGGGTCTCGCCGCCATCATCTCCACCGTCTTGCTGCTTGTCACCTACTTCATCGTGACCTTGGCGGCGCAGGCCTTCGCGGGTGTCGGGAAGACGGGCGTCGGGCTGGCGAACCCCTCCAATCAGAGCGACGTGTTCTCGGGGTTGGGAACAGCGGTGTTCGGCCACTCATGGGTGGGATCGGTCGGCGCCCATCTGCTGATCTTGATGGTGCTCACCTCGGCTGCTGCCTCCACCCAGACGACCATTCTCCCGACGGCACGCACCACGCTCTCGATGGCCGTCTACAAAGGACTGCCCGACGCGTTCGGCCGGATGCACAAGCGCCACCTCACGCCGACGGTTTCGACGGTGGCAATGGGTGGCGTCTCTGCCGTCTTGTACGTGGCGTTCAATCACCTCGCTGGGGGCAACCTCATCCCCGACGCCGTGACTGCCATCGGGGTGTGGATCGCCTTCTACTACGGCCTGACGGGCTTCACTTGTGGCTGGTACTACCGGAAGGTGCTCATGCGCAGCGCGCGAGACCTATGGATGAAGGGCATCCTGCCGGTGCTCGGGGGGGCGATGCTCTACTTCGCCATGGGCTGGAGCCTCTGGGCGGACTGGAACTACAACAACGTCTTCGGAGAGAGCTACACGTCGTGGAAGCTGCCGTTCCCGCCGCACTCCGAAGTCGGTGGGGTCTTCCTGATCGCGGCGGTCTCGGCGGTCGTCGGTGTCGTGGCCATGGTGCTGTGGCGCTTTGCCAGTCCGGCGTTCTTCAAAGGCGAGACTCTGAACCGCTCCACCCCGACGCTCGTCCCCGAGGATGCCGGCAGCTGAATCCACCGGCAGGGCAGGGGTAGACCTGCTAGGTATCGGGCGTGGCCGTAGCTTGGGACCCAACGCAATACGAGCGTTTCAAGGTTGAGCGCGCCGCGCCGTTCTTCGACCTCCTAGCGCTCGTCCTTCCGAGCGAGTCCCTGAGGGTCCTTGACCTTGGTTGTGGTACTGGTGAGCTCTCTTGTGAAGCACATCGCAGGCTGCGAGCGCTGAACACCCTGGGCATCGATTCCTCACAGGCCATGTTGGAGAGGGCAAGGAGGCACGAAGCCCCCGGCGTGGCATTCGAGCTCGCGGACATGGTCGGTTTCTCGGCTCCTCGGTCCTTCGACATCGTGCTGTCCAACGCAGCCTTGCAGTGGGTACCTGATCACGCGTCGGTCCTCGCACGATGGACCTCGTTTCTGACGGAGAAGGGTCAACTCGCCGTGCAGGTACCGGCGAACCTCGATCACCCATCGCACTCCATCGCGGCAGAGGTGGCGACCGAAGAGCCGTTTCTGAGCGCCTTCGGTGGTGATCCCCCGGCCGACCCGGTGCGCAACGTTCTGGCTCCCGAGGAGTACGCCCGGTTGCTCTTCGAGCTCGGCTACAAGAACCAGCACGTGCGCCTGCAGGTCTACGGCCACGTCCTGCGTTCGACCGAGGAAGTCGTCGAGTGGGTGCGGGGCACGAGCCTCACCCGCTTCGCCGCCCGACTTCGGCCGGAGCTGTTTGAAGAGTATGTCCTTCGGTACAAGGCCCGGGCCCTCGAACGCCTCGGTCGGCATTCACCGTTCTTCTATCCGTTCAAGAGGATTCTTCTCTGGGGCCAGCTATAGAGAGGTCGTCACGACATGACGAGAGCGGAATCACGTCTGGCCTCTCGGGGTTTCTGTGTTGCACTTCGGAGAGCTTGTGTTGCACCTGCAGAGAGGAGCAGCGATGACCGATCTCGCTGATGTCATCGTCGTGGGAATGGGGCCAGGTGGTGAGAACGTGGCCGGTCGTCTGGCCGAAGAGGGATTGGACGTAGTCGGGATCGAGTCAACCTTGTTGGGCGGTGAGTGCCCGTACTGGGGCTGTATCCCCTCGAAGATGATGATCCGGGCATCGAACCTCCTGGCCGAAGCACGACGGGTCCCGGGCATGTCCGGATCGACCACGGTTGTACCGGATTGGGGCCCCGTCGCCCGGCGGATCCGAGACGAAGCAACCGACGACTGGAACGATCAGGTCGCGGTGGACCGTTTCGAGAAGAAAGGAGGACGATTCGTTCGGGGAGCTGGCCGTCTCGTCGGTCCTGGTGAGGTGGCGGTCGAAGAGCGTCGCTTCGCGGCTCGGAGGGCAGTGGTGCTGGCGACCGGGTCCCGGAGCTGGACACCTCCCATCGCGGGCTTGGCCGACGTCCCGTATTGGACCAACCGAGAGGCAATCGAGGCGACCGAGCTCCCTCGTTCGCTCATCGTCATCGGTGGTGGCGCGATCGCAGTAGAGCTGGGCCAGGTCTTCGCACGTTTCGGGGTCGAGGTGACGATCATCGAGGCTGCCGACCGTCTTTTGCCGGTCGAGGAGCCCGAGGCGAGCAGACTGGTCGAAGACGTCTTTCGCTCGGAGGGCATTTCCGTCGTCACCGGAGCGAACGTGGAGCGCGTCTCCCACGACGGCGGATCGTTCGAGCTCGACATAGGTGACCGTGGCACGAGGCGGTCCGAGCGCCTGTTGGTGGCTGCAGGCAGACGGGCAGATCTGTCCACCCTGGGTGTGGATACGGTCGGCTTCGACCCCGCCGCGCCGTTCCTTCCGACCGACGACCATCTGCGGGTCACGCCAGGGATCTGGGCGGTCGGGGACGTGACCGGAGTCGGGGCGTTCACCCATGTCGCGATGTACCAGGCGGCGATTGCCGCAGCCGACATCCTCGGAGAGGAGGTTCCCGCCGCCGACTACCGAGCGGTTCCCCGGGTCACCTTCACCGATCCCGAGATCGGCTCGGTAGGACTGAGCGAAGAGGCAGCTCGTTCGCGCGGAATCTCCGTCCGGGTCGGCACAACCCAGATCCTGAGCTCGGCCCGGGGCTGGATCCACAAGGCCGGCAATGCCGGGCTGATCAAGCTCGTCGAGGACGGTGACCGTGGCGTCCTGGTCGGTGCTCTGTCTGCCGGGCCGGTCGGCGGAGAGGTCCTAGGTCTGCTCACCCTCGCCGTCCACGCGAAGGTGCCGACGGCGGTGTTGAGGACGATGATCCATGCCTACCCGACCTTCCATCGAGCCGTCGAGGTTGCGCTCGCCGACCTCGACGGCTGAGTCGGCAAGGAACACACCGCCGGAGTTCAGTTGCCGGACTGCGGTGAACGAATTTGCGGAGCTCCGGTGAGCGCAGTCAACGGGATACGAGGGCCAGAGAACTGTCCGTACCTTGCCGTGCCTTGACCGGGGTCGTCTTGTTGTTACGCCAGACGTGCCAGAGGTAACCGAGGAGTGGCAAGGGGCACACCAAGACGATGATCGCCCAGCCCCACCAGTCGAGCGACACGTTCTCGTAGGTGACGAACATTCCGTGGTGGCTCGCCGATCCGGCTATGTGGAGCACGGCGGTCGAACGATTCGTCCGAACGCTATGTCGGACAGCATGTGAAGGCCCTCTACTGCAGTCCCCGAAGCGGCCGATAGCTGCATCTTGATCGTAACGGTGACCGCAGACGAAGAGGTGGCGACGACAGAACTGGAGCGCGCTCCGAGACCGCTCAATAAGTAGGTGGCGCTCAGCGCCGGGCAAGCGCCGGAACCTGTGGGGTAGACACAGGTGTTAGCCGATCCCTGGGTGTACTGGATGGTGATCTCGGTCGTACCGCAAACCGCGGTGGCGGAGTCGAACAGCGGCCAGTAGGAAGCCGACGTCGAGCTCACCAGTGGGCCCATGGCACCCGCATAGGCCGAAGGCGTGGGTGCGTTGTACAGCAAGGAGATCTGTGCGGAGGACAATATCGAGGGGACGATCGCTGCTTGGGAGAGGTACCCGTTCAGGTACGAGGATGTCGGGGCATCGCTGAGGCCCGTCTCGTATCCCCACCCGAGGTGTCAGTAGCCGGTATACGTTTGCGCCGGAGTGACGGAGGCATAGGAGACTTCTGTGCCGTCGACCCATAGCCACAGTCCCGACGAGCCGATCTCGGCCACGACCATGTGCCGGTTGCCATCGTTGTAGCCGGGGCTGGACCAGACCTCTTCGGAGCCGCCCCCGGCGAGGAGCGGGGAAGGGCGTCCGGGGGGCCTCTTCGTTCTGGGAACATCTCGTCGGCGCGGATTACGGAGCGCGCCTGGCATTCGTAGTGCTAACCGACCGGTGAGGCGCTCGGCATCCGAAGAGCGATGGACGCGTCGGGCTCGTTCACCCGGAAGCTGAAGCTCTCCTCGAAGTAGAGGCGCACGGTGTGAGCGTCGTGGTCGACATACCCGATGGAGATGTCCTGTCCGCAGTCGAAGACGAAGTCGCCCTCACCGCGCAGGCTCAGGACGACAGCCCCCTCGATACCGGGAGCCCACACCACGGTGCTGCCGAGGATCTGGCGCAGGTGGTCCAATAGCGGGTAACCGCCCTGCTCGGTCGTCTCGATGATGCGCGTATAGTCCTCAGGCCCGACGGCGAGGCCGTAGGGGCCACCGACGCCTGACTGGCGCAGGACGTCGACGGCTTTGGCCATCGCGTTCGGGTAGCGCTGGATGTCGGGGTCGAGGGTGATCGGCTGGTGGGAGGAGCGCTTGGTGATCCCCTCTATACCCGCAGCGTTGTATCCGTGGAAGACGGCGATGTTCTCTCCCAGGGCGATCCGTTCGGCTGCCCCGTCCAAGTCGTCGAGCTCGAGATCGGTGGCCCCTCGCTCCGCGTCCTCCAGCTCCGCCCTGGACACCATGAACTGCGCCCGCAGCTCCACGAGGCTCAGCACTCGGCGGCGCGCGGCGCTCACGCCTTCTGAGGGACTCGGTGTCGGTTCCACTCGTCCGAGCTCGGTGGCCGAGTGGGGCCACCCGCTCGGGCCGCGGAACTCGACCAACTTGCGGGCTGCGAGGTACGTGGTGAGCCGCTGGTTCGCCTCTTCCTCGATGGCCTTCCAGCCCGCCTCGGAGATCGGCGCGAGCTCGCGCAGGAGGTGGTCCATCACTCGCGTCCTTTCAGGCTTCCGATGCCGAGGGATCCGCTTCCGGCCGTCCCCGCTCGGTGGGTGTCGTCCCCGTCTCCGACGGCGCCTGCAGTGGCGACGACATCACCCCTGGAGCCGTCGGCCTCTTCCTCTATATCGGTGATCTCAGCCGAGGTGAACAGGTAGGTCCGCAGGTGCCGGTCGAGGATAGAGTCACCTCGTCTCAGCCACTCGAGGATCATGGCGGCGTGCTCCTTTTCCTCGTCGCGGTTGTGTGCGAGCACGGCCGCCAGGCTGGGGTCATGGGTGGCGGCGACACGCTGGTCGTACCAGTCGATCGCCTCCAGCTCCTCTTGCAACGAGATCAGCGCACGGTGACGGTCGACCGTTACCTTGTCGAGCAGCTCGCGTGCTTCATGAAGACCTTCGCTCGCCAATGTCACGCTCCTCCTCGCGCTGGGTACCCCGACGGGTGACGAATACCCCGCCGGCGTCAGCTACCTGTATACCCCGGCTGCCGGCGGTATGCCCGGTTGGCGCCGGACGGATCCGACGGCCCGTCCTGCATGCCGGCGACCGGCCGGAAAGCCGAAGAAGCCGAAGAAGCCGAAGAAGCCGAAGTCCCGATCGTGGACACCCAGGTCGGACATAATTTGTTGGGGCCGATGGGTTGGGTGCCGGGAAGATCGGGCAGAATCGATCCGTGGTTCGCAGTGCGGACAGTGTCGGCGGACGGTGGATCATCGCCGCCAACCGGGGTCCGGTCGAGTTCACCATCGGGCCTGACGGCGAGCGCATCCAGCAACGCGGCTCAGGTGGTCTCGTCACAGCGCTGAGCGCGCTTTCTCCCCATCTCTCTGACAGCGTGTGGATCTGTGCTCCGCGCACCGAGGAAGACAGGGCGGTGGCCCTCGAGGCCCCCGAGGGCTTTCTCACCGAGGGCGGCGGTTCGTACGACACCGCCAAGCAGCGAGTGAAGGTGCTGGCGCTCGATCCGGACAGCTTCGACCAGTACTACTCGGTGATCTCGAACCCGATCATCTGGTTCGTCCAGCACAACCTGTGGGACCTCTCCAATGCGCCGAACATCACGGTCGCAGAGCGAGCTGCGTTCGAGCATGGGTACAGAGCCGTGAACGCGGCGTTCGCCGACGCCATCGTCGAGGCGATGGACGACCATGCAGGCCCGAGCACGGTGATGATCCACGACTACCACCTGTACCTGGTGGGCGGCATGGTGCGCCGGGCTCGTCCTGACGCGACACTCTCGCACTTCATCCACATACCATGGCCTCAGCCCGACGCATGGCGAGTGCTACCTGGGTGGATGCGCCAGGAGCTCATGCTGGGCCTGGTGGGCAACGACCTTGTCGCCTTCCAGACCGAGCGCCACGCCCGGAACTTCCTTCTCACTTGCGAAGAGCTTCTCCAATTACCGGTGGACTACACCAACAGCTCGGTGTGGGTGAACGGGAGGACGGTGGTGGTTCGGTGGTACCCGATCTCCATCGACGCCGCGCAGCTCGAGTCCTTTGCGAGGTCCGAGGCGGTCTCGCAGTACGAGCAGGCCCTCGAGAACGTCAGGCGTGAGCATCTCATCGTGCGCGTCGATCGCACCGACCTCTCGAAGAACATACTGCGCGGGTTCCTCGCTTACGGCAGGATGCTGGAGAAGCACCCGGACCTTGCAGGGAGGGTGACGTTCCTGGCGATCCTCCAGCCGAGCCGTCAGGACGTTGCTGAGTACGCCGAGTACACCGAGAGGATCTTCCGGCTGGTTGCCGACATCAACTTGAAGTACGGCAACGTCGAGTGGCAGCCGATCGACTTGCGCATGGAGGAGAATCTCGCCCAGGCCGTCGCCGCCTTCCGCCTCTTCGACGTGTTGATGGTGAACCCCGTGAACGACGGGCTCAACCTGGTCGCAAAGGAAGGAATGCTCCTCAACGAGCGCGGTGGTGTGCTCGTGCTCTCCGAGCACGCCGGCGTTCACGACGAGATCGGGGCCTACGCGCTGAGCGTCCACCCGCTCGACATCGAGCAGCAGGCCGATGCGCTCCACGAGGCGCTCTTCATGCCCGTCGGCGAACGCCGCCGCCGCCATGACGCGTGCGTCCGGGTCATCCGTCATAACGGTCTGGGGGAGTGGTTCACTACCCAGGTTCGCGACATCCGGGCCCTCGAGGCCTCGGAGGGCAGGGACATCGTCGGCTGACCGGCCGTCCGGCGCCCCGATCAGACCGTCTGGCGCCCCCATCAGGGAGCGACGACGCCGGCAAGCCCTTTGCCGCACCGGACACACCGGTGCGAGGCGGCCAGCTTGTATGGCCCGCGCAAGCTGCCCGGCTCCCAAATGATCCGTGAAGGCTATTGTCTGGGTTGGAGTGCCGGGAAGCCTGGTCGGCGTGTCGTGCGTTCGCGAAGGAGCCGACTTGGGCACAGCGCTCTGTCTTCATCAACTGTGTCAATGCAGCTTGTTCGGGATCGTCGTTCCGAGGCGCACCCGCGTCGTCGGGGAGTTTTGACGCGTGGTCGGTGTCGATCTTGTCGAGCTCGTCCTCGGCGCGATCCTGAGCTTGGGCACGAGCTTGCTCCTCGTATCTCGCCTGGAGCGTCTCGGCGAGCGGTTAGGGCTCTCGGAGGCCCTCCTCGGTGTCGTAGCGGCGCTGGCTGCTGACGCGCCTGAGATCTCCTCCGCCGTCACCGCCCTTGTACACCGGCAGCGGGCGGTGGGCGTAGGGGTGGTGCTGGGCTCCAACGTGTTCAACCTCGCCGCCCTGCTCGGTCTCGGCGCGGTCGTGGCCGGGTGGGTCGTTCTGCACCGGAGGGTTGTCATCCTCGCCGGGTCGGTGAGCATGTGGATCGCCGTGGTAGCCCTCCTGACGTTCCTCGGTACGGTCTCTCCCGCCCTCGGGCTCGCGCTCGTCGGGGTGGTCATGGTGCCGTACATCGTCCTGCTCGGCACTCGGGGACGGCGAGCAAGCTGGTTCGGTTTGCCGAGGCGCTGGACGCTGTGGCTGCGCGCGGCCGTCTCCGAAGAAGAGCAGGAGCTCTACCCGGCCATCCACCCTCGCAGAGGAGGACCGCTCGACGTGGCTCTGGCTGCGGGGGCGCTCGTCGTCGTCGTCGGGGCGAGCGTGGTGATGGAGAGGGCGGGCTCTGCGGTGGGACGTCACTACTCAGTGCCGGAAATCGTGGTGGGCGGGCTTCTCCTGGCAGTTATCACGAGCCTCCCCAACGCGGTCGCCGCCGTCTACCTGGCGGCCAAGGGCCGGGGAGCGGCAGCTCTCAGCACCGCCCTGAACAGCAACGCGCTCAACGTGGTGGCAGGCCTTCTAGTGCCCGCAGTTTGGCTCGGACTAGGACGGCCCCAGGCTCAGGGAATGCTGATCGCGGGGTGGTACGTCGGGCTCACGGCGTGCACGCTCGCACTGGCCTACGCCGGACGGGGGCTGAGCAGACTTTCCGGCTCGGTCGTGATCGGGGGCTATCTGGCGTTCGTCGCCGTGCTTCTTGTCATCTGAACTTCGCGCCGGGCCCCGAGAGGATCCGCGGACCCTACGGCAGGAGGAGAGTCGCCAGGCGTCTCGCTGTGATGCTGAGACCGACCAGTCCCGTCACCGCGAGGTAGGCGGCGTGTCCTACGAGCGACTAGGACAGCACACTTGTGTCCAACCCGCGCAACAACGCAACCCCCTGGTACAGGGGAGTGCACCGGACAATGGCCTGGAGCCATCCTGGGTACACCGACAACGGGTAGAAGGTCGCGGAGAACAGAAACAGCGGGATGATGGCCAAGGACACCTTGTCGAAGTCCTGTCAGCTGCGCATGTACGACGTGGCCGCCATCCCGCAGGCGGCGAAGGCGAAGCTCACGAGCATGGCAGCGGGGTAGCAGAGGACAGCCCAGGAAGAGACCACGTACCCGAAGGCTGCCATCACGACGAGGAAGGCAGCCGAGTACGCCGAGCCGCGCATGAGCGACCACGTCAGCTCACCCAGGGCCACGTCGCTCGGCCCCAGCGGGGTCGAGAGCACCGCGTCATAGGTCTTGGTGATCTTCAGCTTGAAGAACACGTTGAACGTGGAATCGAAGATCGCCCCGTTCATTGCGGAGGACGCGAGCAACGCGGGCGCGACGTACACGGTGTAGGCGACCATGTGCCCCCCGACGCTTCGCGGTCCGACGAGCCGGTTCAGGCCGACCCCGATCGAGAGCAAGTAGAAGAACGGCTCGAAGAATCCGGACACGAAGAAGATCCATCCGCGTCGATAGACCGTGATGTTGCGCTCTACCAGCCGGCGCGCGCGGCGAGTGCCGAGCAAGCCGATTGGCGTGATTCTCAGGGTCTCTAGGCCCGACGATGTCATGTGATCAACCGCCGCCGGTAGCTCGCAGCCGCGAGGCCCATTCCGAGGCCCGCAAGCGCCACCAAGTAAGTGCCTGAGCTCGGGCCACACCTGCACGTGGCCGAGCACGAGCGCCCGGCAAAGCGCCACCCGGTGGTAGAGCGGAGTCGCCCTGGCGAGGGCCTGGAGCCATCCGGGGAGCTGGGAGATCGGGAAGAACGTCCCGGAGAACAAAAACAGAGGGATGAGCCCGAACCGGTACAGCGTGGCGAAGCCCGTGTCGTTCTTCTGGGTGGCCGCGAAAGCCGCGATCGGAGTGGCGAATGCGAGCCCGCTCACCACCGCCGCGGGGACCGCGAGCAGCGCGAGCCCCGAATGCACGGTGCCGAAAGCGGCCATGATCCCCAGGTAGATCACGCTCACCGTCGAGAGCCGCACCGCTATCCAGGCCATGTGTCCGAGGAGGACGTCGAGCACCGTGAGCGGGGTGGCGAGCATGGCGAAGTAGGTCCTCAGCCACTTGATGGCGCCCATGACCGGGTACATGGACTCGTTGCTGCCCACCTGCATAGTTGTGGCTGCCAGCAGTCCGGGTGCGAGGAAGTCGAGGTACGGCACGCCTCCTACCGAGTGCGAGTGCGTGTTCATCAACGAGCCGAGGCCGATTCCCATCGCCGCCAGATAGAGCACGGGGTAGAGGAAGCTCGTCGTCACCGAGCCGAGCCAGGTGCGCTTGTACTGGTAGGACCAGTAGGCCATCGACCGCAGCCAGCGTGGGGTGCCGCCGTGCCCCTCGGGCAGCACGCTCGCTGCGTCGATCGCGCTCATGCTCAGTCGATGAGCGATTCAGGTCGGGTTCAGCTAGTGGTGGCTGTCGTCACCTGGGGTCTGAGAGCAATGGCGCCTCTGCGCCGGGGGCGTCGAGAGGGGGTGGCTCCGGGTAGCGCGGGTCCATGGCTTCGAGCGTCTCTATGAGGACGCGGCTCACCACCCAGTTCCGGTACCACTTGTGGTCGGCCGGCACCACGTACCAGGGTGCGGTGTCACTGGAGGTGCGTTCGAGCGCCTCGGTGTACGCGGCGCGATAGTCGTCCCAGCGTGCGCGTTCGGTGAAGTCCGACCTGCTGGCCTTCCAACGCTTGTCGGGGCGCTCGAGGCGCTTGGTGAGACGCCGCCCTTGCTCCTCGTGCGAGATGTGCAGGAAGAGCTTGATGGTGGTGGTTCCACCGTGAGCCAGCACACGCTCGAAGGCGTTGATGAGCTCGTAGCGCGCCATCCACACGCGCTTTTCGACAAGACGGTCGACGCGGGCAACGAGGACGTCTTCGTAGTGCGAGCGGTTGAAGATTCCGATCTCACCGGCTCGTGGGGCGGATCGGTGCACCCGCCAGAGGAAGTCGTGCGAGAGCTCTTCCGGCGTGGGCTCCTTGAAGATGGCCACGCGGGTCCCTTGGGGGTTCACGCCCTTGAACACGTGCTTGATGGTGCCGTCCTTGCCTGCGGCGTCCATTCCCTGGAGCACTACGAGCACAGAGCGGCGCGCCTCGGCCCACAGGCGGTCCTGGAGCAGGAAGAGACGTTCGTGCAACTGCGGGATGGCGGCTTCGGTGGTTGCGCGGTCGCCGGGCGCTTCCGAGGTCGAGGCGGGATCGATCTCGTTAAGCGAAATTCGGCCTTCGGGAGGCACGCGCCATCGTTCTCCTGCGTGTTTCACGTGTCGCGTGTGTCCCGCATCACGAGGACGGGGCAGTGCGCGTGCGTGACGCAGTGCTCGCTCACGGACCCGAGGAGCATCCCCGCAAACCCCCCGTGACCGCGATTTCCCACCACTAGCAGGTCCGCTCCGTTCGACACCTCTACGAGCACCAGCGCCGGATGTCCCTCTACGACCTCTGTGCGCACCTCCACGGAGGGGGAGGGGCCCAGGACCTCTTTGATGGTCTCGCCGAGGGCGCGGCGAGCGTCTGCCTCGGGGTCGAAGTCCGCTGGGTACGGAGCCATCCAGCCGAGAGAGGTGTGGTACCGCCACGTCGTCACGACCACGAGCCAGGCACCGGTCAGCTCGGCTTGGAGCGCCGCCCATCTGAGCGCCTTCTTCGACGACGCCGAGCCGTCCACGCCCACCACGATTCTCCACCCCTTCGCGGGATTCATCACCCGCAGGACTCGCAGTGCCCGAGGATGGCGAAATGATGCGGATCGATCGTGAAGCCCAACTTGTCGCGGGCGGCTCGGGCCAACGGGCGAAACAGCTCGTCGGGTGCTTCGATCGTCGCCCCGCATTCTTCGCAGATGAGATGTGCATGGGCGAGCGCGGCGAGCTGGTACGTGGCCGCGCCGTGCCCGAGGTGAGAGTGGACTATCACGCCCATGCGCTGAAGCTCCTCGAGGTTGCGGTAGATGGTGGAGATGTGCACGTCCGGGGCGCGAGCACACACTGCCTGAGCGAGCTCCTCTGCGCTCAGGTGACCGTCGGCCTCGAACAGGACCTCGAGCAGTATCCGACGTGATGCCGTTGCCCGCCCTCCGCGGGCGCGAACCAGCGCCAGCACCTCGTCAACCGAGGAGATGGCCAGGCTCCGGCTCGGCGGTAAGGCCAGCGGCTTGCTCACGGATCTACTTCTCAAGTCTCCTGGGTCAGCAGCGCGCGCACCTCTGCCAGGGTCGACCCTTCGTGGGGCACGGCAAGCTCCGAGGTTCGCAAGTCTTCGGGCGAGAGCAACTTCGCGGTGCGTCGAACCTCGCCGATCAGGCCGGCAAGGGTTACCGAGAAGGTCGCCTTGTCGCCGCGCTCCATGGCGTCGACCAGCTGAGCGTCGAGCTGCTCGATGGCAGGCAGATCTGCGTCGGGGACCTCGTAACGCCCCTCGCCGAGGATGCGGAGGATCATGAGGGGCTGCCCGTTCCAGGGCCGGCCGGCCCGTCGGGGGCAGGGGACTGGCCAGGAGAGGTGCCTGGTGTCTTGTCGCCGCCCGGGGTGCCGTCGCCGGCGGGGAGCTGGCCCGAGCCGGGGGCTCCGGCTCCGATCTGAGCCTTGAGCGCGGCGAGCTCGGTGTCCACCTGGCTCTGCTGGGCCGTCGCTTCGAGCTCGCGCTGGATGTCGTCGCCACCGCCGAGTGCATCCGGGAGGGCGCCGGTGTCGAGCAGCTCGTCGATCGCCCCTGCGCGGGCCTGCATCTGGGCGATTTTGTCCTGGGCCCGGTCGAGGGTCATGCCGGCGCTCGCCATCGACTCGGAGATGCCCGATACGGCCTCGCCGATCCCGGCCTCGGCCTTCGATGCCGTGTAGCTGGCTTTCAGCGTTTCCCTCTTGGTCCGGAACGCCTCGACCTGTGTCTGGAGGCGTTTGGAGGTGGTCTCGAGCTGCTGTTGTTGCGTGTCTACCTGCTGGTGCTGGGTCCCGAGGCTCTGGAGCTGGTCGGCGAGCGCCGACCGCCTCGATAGCGCCTCTCGCGCCAGGTCCTCGTTGCCCTGGCCCAGGGCCTGCTTGGCCTGGTCCTGGAGCTTCTGCGCCTGCCCTTGGAGCTCGGTGGCCTGCAGCTCCAGGCGCTTCTTGGCGGTGGCCACGTCCGCAAGCGCCCGACGTACCTTGGTCAGGTTCTCCATCTGTTTCTCGTAGGAGAGGTCGAGCATGTCCGCGGGGTTCTCTGCCTTGTCCAGCGCCTTGTTCGCCTTGGCCTGGACGATCCCCCCTAGCCGCTTCATCACGCTCATTGTCGTAGAGCCTTTCTCGTCGGTGCCCGCCGAAATCAGAGCACGACGGAGGCCTCGCGTCGAGCCGACCTCTTGGAGTTGCGTGGAAGCCGCGTCTTCGGGTTCGGCCGAGGCGGCCTGGCCCTCGGGACTTCCGGCACTACCGAGTGGCACCGGTGTGGCGCAGGATCGATGCAGCGGAGAGGAGCGGTGCACATGTCAGCGGATCGCCGGGCGCAAGCGCCATGAGCCCAATGGCGACTGGCGCCATGAGTGACGCCGACTCGTTGTTTTGGACGATCGGTCGGGACCCGGTGCTGCGAATGACGGTCGTGGCAGTCGCCGTGCTGGACCGTGCTCCGCGATGGAAGAGGTTGCGGGCCCGGGTCGACGATCTCACGAGGATGCTCCCCCGCCTGCGCTCGCGTGCCATTCCCCGCACGTTCGGCTGGTGGAGGCCTCGGTGGGTGGAGGACGGGCGCTTCGACCTGGACCTCCATCTCCGGCGGGTGCGTGCGGCACCGCCGGCGCGGCTTCGCACCGTTCTCGACATGGCGCAGGCGATGGCCACCACCGGGTTCGACCCGCAGCTTCCGCCTTGGGGGGCCGTAGTGGTCGAGGAGCTGGAGGACGCCAGAGCCGCGCTGGTCTTGAAGTTCCACCGCGCCTTGGCGGACGAGGTGGGCGGAATCGCTGTGCTCGTGCACCTTCTCGAAGGGCAGCGCACTCCCCGTCGGCAGGGGCGGGCATCGGTGCGCGTCGCACGTCTTGCAGCGAACGCGCCGGCGAAGCTCCCACCGCTCGACTCGAGCGCAGACGAGCCCGACGCGCGCGCAGGCGATCTGCGTTCAGCTGTCGGGCCCACATGGAGGGCGGAAGAGCTCCTGTCGGAGAACCGGGCCCCGGGCGCAAGCGCGCGGCTACCGCATTTCCTCGCAGCCGCAATCGAAACTGCGGCGCGATCGGCGAGGTATCCCTCGGAGCGAGTTGTAGGTGCGCTCGCCAGCGCGAGCTCGGTTGCCAAGCTGCTGGCTCCCGCTCGGCGGCCCCTGTCTGCGCTGATGTCGGGCCGGAGCATTGGGCGGCAGTTCGAGGTCATCGACCTGCCGCCAGGTGGGCTGCACCGAGCTGCCGGTGCTGTCGGAGGAGCTCTCAACGACGTCTTTGTGGCCGGGATCGTGATGGGGCTTCGGAGCTATCACGAGCTGCACGGCGCCAAGCTGGATCGCTTACGCGTGCTTATGCCTGTGAGCGTGCGTAGCGAGGGGCACCCCCTCGAGCGAGACCATTTCGTTCTGGCTCGCTACGTGCTGCCCGTGGCCGGCGACGCCGCCGCTTGTGTGCGGGAGGTGCGCAAGATCTCCAGCACGTACGAGCACGACCCTGCTCTGGCGCTGAGCGATGCCCTTGCCGCCGGATTGGACCTGTTGCCGCCTCCGCTTGCCACCGCCGTGTGGGGGTCGATGCTCAAGGGAGATGACTTTTGCATCACGCGCGTGCCCGGTCCTCCCTCGGAGACCTATCTCGCCGGTGCGCGAGTCGAGGGGCTCTACGCCTTCGCCCCGCCTTCGGGAGCCGCGATGAACGTATCGCTCCTCACTCCCACCAGGCGTGAGAGCGTGGGTGTGAACTGTGACTTCGTGGGTGTGAACATCGACAGCGCGGCGGTGCCCGACGGCTCGAAGCTCGCCGCTTGCCTGGAGGCGGGTTTCGAAGGTGTGCTCTGTCTGGCCTCATGAGGCCTGTCTGTTCTCATGAGGGAGTCTCCCGCAGCTGTGCGTCAATCCAGATATGCATGCAGCACGACGTTCCCCGCTGAGTCCCGAACCCATACCGACCGGATGTTGGCGAGACCTAACGCACATGCAAGGTCGACTTGCACGGCGTGGCCGGACACCGTCCGGTAGGTGCCCGCATTCCACCATTTGCCAGACGTCGTCCGCATGGACACCCAAAGAACCTGCCCCCCGCGCTGGCCGGACTCCTCGATGCGCAGGGAGGTTCCCCATGCTTCGGGAGTCAAGCGCAGCGATGCGTGCACTCCCTGCCCGCCGGTCAGCGCCACGGTACGGCTAGCGACCCCCCCGCCGAGCGAGAGTGTCAGGCCGAGCGTCACAGCGGCTGCAGCCGCTGCTCCTCCGAGCACGTAGCGCAGGCTCCGCGTGCGTCGCTCTCGACGAGCATCCGAGCGCAGGCGGCCCAGCACCGCGCCGGGCAGAGCGCCGGGCATCTGCTCCTCGTCGAGATTGCCAAGGTCGGCAGCAGGGAGCAATGCGGACAGCTCCGTGAGCTCGCGCTCGTCCTCGCGGCACTCGCGGCATCCGTCGAGGTGTGCGACAAGCCCGGGGCGCTCGGACTCAGGTAGCCGACCGGCGGCTTCGAGGGCGATCAGTCCCCTGAAGCGGTCGCAATCCTGCGAGCTCACGGCTCCCACCCCATCTCCTCGAGTGCCAGGCGCAGCGAGCGCAGCGCGTAGAACAATCGGCTTCGGACGGTTCCCTCCGGGATCCCGAGCTCGACGGCGACGTCACGGCTCGAGCGTCCGCGGTAGTAGATCTCCAAGAGGACCTGGCGGTGCTCGGCGCGCAAGCGGCGCACGGCGTCTTCGACCTGCCACCCGACCATCGCCCGTTCCACGTCATCTCCGTCGATTGCCACGTCTTCGGCCAGAGGCGCGGTCGTGCGGATTGCCCGAGCGCGGGCGTGATCGACCACGACGTTTCGCTCTATGGCGAAAAGCCACGTGCGCAGGCTGCCGAGGCTCGAGTCGAAGCGATGTCGTGCTCGCCAAGCTCGGACGAAAGTCTCCTGCACGACTTCTTCGGCGGCGCCGGAGTCGTCGAGAGCCTTCCGGGCGAATCCGAACAGCTCGCTCCCATGAGCAATGAAGGCATCTCGCAGTCCGGCCTCGTCAGCTGCTTCGAAGGGGCGCTCGCCTGCAGTCTTCGACGATGCCGCGGCGCGGGTGCGCGCGGTGCGCGATGCACGCGTCTTCGCACTGCGAGCGAGTGCGTCCACTTCGGTTGTTCGGGGATCGTCGCGCGTCGAGCAGTTCAGCGTAGTGCTCAATACCTGCCCGAGGTGGTGGAGGTTGTCGCGGAGGACGAAGTCGCAGTAGACGATCCGGAGCTCGCCGGCTTCGCCACCGAGAACCCCGCCACGTTGTTCCCCGTCACTTGGTCGGGGGCGCTGTCCTGGACGAAGGTGTACAGAGGCAACCCGTCGTAGGCGACCTGATATGTCCCGTTCGCCTGCTTCACCGCGGACAACGTTCCCGTCACCCCCGTGCCCCGAGTGGGAGCGGTCCCGGCCGGGACCGTGAGAGGCGGCCATGCCTGTGCGCAGCTGCCGGAGCAATTGCTCATGCCGTTGTGGCCTCTGTCGGGACCGTAAGTGTAGAGAGCCATTCCCGCGCTATTGACAAGAACGTTCCCGAAAGTCGGGGCGCTTGCCACCTTCACCGTGTCTGCCGCAGCCGATGCCGGAACTGCGGAGCCCGAGGCGCCGGAGTGGCTGTTGCTGGGGGAGGAGCTGCAGGCGCCGGCGCCCAGAGCTAGGACTGCCAGGACGGCGATGCTGACCAGCGGGCGGGATCGTCCGAGTCTCATAGTGTTCGCTCCTCTAGTTAGGTCTCGTTTTCGGTCGCAGTTGACGGGCGGCGGCCGCTGCATCAGCGGCGGGCGACAGCCGTTCGACGAGGATACGGACGAGAGGTGTGTGGTGTTCACGAAAGTGGCCCTCGGCTCTCTCTACCGTTGACAGATGGCCAGGGACGAGGGCTGTGGGCACGAAGAGGCCCCGTGGCCCCCCTGTTCGTGTCCCGCAGGCCCTCCGCTCAGCGTTGTTGAGTGCCCTTGTCGACGTCTCCTGTGCGCCTTTTGCCGAGTCGACGACGGATCTCGCTCGGGTAGTCGGGGAAGTAGTCGGCGATTTGGTTCAGGCTGAAATGCCGCAGGATCGAGGTGGCCGGCTCGCGCTCCAAGAGGAATCCGAACGACGCCCGTACGAGATCGTCAACCGCCACGTGCTCGCACCCGAGCACAGCGGGAAGCTCCCCGGGTACGCTCACGAAGTGCCTGGTCGCGCCGGGACCGCTCCCCACGTTGACACTGAATGTACCGTCGGGCTGATGTTCGACGGAGACCTGATCCACCTCAGCCACGCTAATCATGGTATGGGGTTTTGAACATGAGCGGCGGGGACATCGCAGCGACCCACGAAGTCGCCGGGCAGGTGAGGCGTATGGGAACGACGGAGATCCGATTCGACACCTCTTGCCGGAAAGTGGTCGACCTGACCGGCGAGGTGGAGCAGTTCTGTGCCGGCCGGGGCGACGGGCTCTGCTCGGTATTTGTGCCGCATGCCACAGCGGGGGTTTCCCTGATGGAGACCGGCTCGGGATCCGAGGAGGACTTGATAGCCGCGCTCGAACGGCTCTTGCCCCGCGACGCGCACTATCTCCACCGGCATGGTGCGAGGGGCCACGGAGCGGACCACCTTCTTCCCGTTCTGGTGTCGCCCTCTGTCGTCCTGCCCGTGATCGACGGCCGCGTGGTCCTCGGGATGTGGCAGCGTGTCGTGCTCGTCGACATGAACAGCGACAACGTCCATCGGCGCGTCCGGCTGAGCTTCGTGGCCGGCTGAGTTTCGGGCACGCCGAGCGTGCCGGGTCGGTTCCAGTCACGGCGTCTTGGTGGGGGAACCCTTGTGCTGGTGGGATCCACCGTGGAGGATTGCGCGATGACAGCTCATTTCTCAACGCGTGCGCTCAGCCGCGCGCGCACGGGTATGCGCGCCGACGAGATGACCTTTGCCTTTCCTGATTCCCGGTTGGCCGACGTGGTAGCGGCTGTAGAGCGCACCGCGGCGACGGACAACGTGGTCGCCAAGTACGCGGCAGAAGACGTACGGCGCTTTGGTCCTGGTTAGTCCCGGCGCCTGATCCCAGAGCACAGATCCCAGACCACAGATCCCAGAGCACAGAAGCGGGACTCGCAAGGCTCGCTCTACGACCGAGGACACTACGAGTGCGGTGCACCGGCGCGATATCCGCTACTGACCGATCAGGGGGTGCCAGACTACGGCCCATGGAGACGCGCCCGCTCTCCGCCGTGGTCCTCGCGGCCGGCGAGGGGACGAGGATGCGCTCGGAGCAGCCGAAGACTCTTCACCGGCTCTGTGGCCGTCCGATGATCCTGCACGTGCTCGACGCTCTCGCCAAGCTCTCGATGAACGAAGCAGTGGTGGTCGTCGGACAGCGCGGTGAGTGGGTCAGGAAGGTGCTCGTCGACCATGCACCGTCTTCGCTCTCGATCGAGGTCGTGGAGCAACCCGAGCATCTCGGAACCGCCGACGCGTTGGCAGTGGGGCTCACCGCGTTGCCTGAGGCATTGGCCGACCAAGACGGTGACGTCGTCGTGGTGCCCGGCGACACTCCTCTCGTGAGGCCTCGGACGCTCGCCGCGCTCGTCCGTCGCCACCGCGCGGCAGATGCGGCGGCGACCTTGCTCAGCGCGCTGATCAGCGACGCGACCGGCTACGACCGCGTCCTGCGGAGCAAGGACCAGGCAGTGGTCAGGGTGGTAGAGGACACTGACCTCACCGAGGAGGAGCGCTACGTGGACGAGGTGGCCACGACGATCCACTGCTTCAGGCACTCGATGCTGGCCCCGGCCTTGAGGCGCCTGCGCTCGATCGGGCCGACTGTCGAGCACTCCCTCATAGGTGTCTACGCCGTGCTCCACGACGCTGGCCACAGGGTCGAGTCGCTCGTGCTGACGGACCCGATGGAGGCGGCAGGCGTGAACGACCGGGCGCAGCTCGCCGTTGCCGAGGCTGAGCTGCGCGACCGGATCAACGAGAGGTGGATGCGCCGCGGGGTCACGATGTGGGACCCAGAACGCGCCTACGTGGATGTCTCCGTGCATCTCGAGCCGGACGTCGTCCTGCTGCCCGACGTCGTCCTGCAGGGGCGTTGCACGGTCGCCGCGGGCGCCGAGATCGGGCCTGCCAGCCGGCTGGTCGACACCGAGGTCGGCGAGGGCGCCGTTGTGACGACCAGCAGCGCACAACACGCTGTGATCGGTGCGTACGCGCGCGTCGGCCCCTTCGCCTCACTGGGCCCCGGAGCGCGGGTCAGACCCGCCGAGGTGGTCGGCCCGTTCACCCACATCGGAGCACGTTGGCACGAAGCCGGGGAGGCGCTCGACTGAGGGTGCTCGACCGTCTCCCCCAGGACCTTTGTGGAGGTGCCTGATAGCGTCGGCTTGATGGAGCTCGTGCCGCGCCGACGTCTCGAGCTCGTCTCCGGGCGTTCCCATCCCGACCTGGCCCAGGAGATCGCCGCCCACCTGGGGGTCGAGCTCGGAGAGGCGAACCTGCGTGAATTCGCCAACGGTGAGGTGCACTGCCGCTACGACGCGTCGTTGCGCGGCAGCGACGTGTTCATCGTGCAGACCCACTGCGGTCCGGTGAGCAAAACGCTGATGGAGCAGCTGATCATGATCGACGCCGCCAAGCGAGCGTCGGCCAAGCGGATCACCGCGGTGTGTCCCTACTACGGGTACGCACGACAGGACCGAAAGGTCACCGGGCGCGAGCCCATCACCGCGAAGCTGGTGGCCGACATGCTCAGTGTGGCGGGGGCCGATCGCGTGGTCAGCGTCGACTTGCACTCGGGACAGATCCAGGGCTTCTTCGACGTCCCCTTCGACCACTTGACGGCTATGCCGGTCCTTGTCGACGAGCTCAGGCGGCACGGCACGGCCGACCTCGTGGTGGTGTCTCCCGACGCCGGGCGGGTGAGGGTGGCCGAGCGCTTCAGCCAGCACCTGGGTGCCGACCTCGCCTTCGTCCACAAGCGCCGCCCCCGTCACGCGAGCGACCTCGTGGAGGCCCTGGACGTGGTGGGCGAGGTGCAGGGGCGCCGCTGCGTCATCGTTGACGACATGATCGACACAGCGAGCACCATCTGCGCTGCCGCCGATTTGCTGGCAGAGCGCGGTGCCTCCGAAGTGTGGGCGATGGCGACCCACGGAATTCTGTCCGACCCCGCGCTCGAGCGTCTCGAGAAGTCACGGCTGTCGCGAGTGTTGGTGACGAACACGCTGCCGGTGCCCGAGGACCGCAGAATTCCGAAGCTCGAGGTGATCTCGGTGGCGAAGCTCATAGCTGACGCAATCGACGCGGTGTTCGAGCGCACGTCGGTCTCGGAGATCTTCGGAGGCGACAACCTGGTCTGACGCGGCCGCCACCGCGCAAGGGCGGAGGCGGTGCTAGGACCGTTGCATGTCCCTCACACTCGGATCCATCGCACCCTTCGGCCGTCCCGCAGGTGGCATCCTGAACATCGCGCTGCCAGAGCAGCCCGCGCATCTGCTGTACCTGCACGCCTTACCACAGTGAGTCCGAGGCGAGCTGGCCGGGATCACGGTCGTCGACAGCACGAACGTGCGCATGCTTCACGAGACGGCGCTTCTGCCCCGCTGGTACATCCGAAGACCGACGGCGAGGTGGTGGCAGGGACCGACCGTGCGGTGTCGGTGAACGAGACAGGGCTGCCGACGCGTTGGTACGTACCGCTCGACGACGTGCGAGGGGAGTTCCTCCGGCCTTTTGAGACGATCACCGTGTGCCCCTACAAAGGTGGCCAGTTACTGGTCGCTCACCGTCGGCGGTCGCACCTGGACGGACGCCGTGTGGACGTACGGGAAGCCTCTGCCAGAGGCGCTGGCGACAGACGGCTTCGTCTCGTTCTTGGCCGACGGGATCGTCACCGAGGTGAGCTGATCAGGGAGGATATGCTGTTGTGCGCGTCGAGTCCGTCCGGTCGGCGCGATCTGGCATGTAGTCCCTGCAAGGAGCACGTTCGTGGCCGAGTTCATACTGTCAGCCGAGCCCGGCCGCCCCATCGGCAGCCGTTCCGCCAGGCGTCTGCGGGCAGAGGGCCGCGTGCCCGCCGTCGTCTACGGCGAGGGAGTGGACTCGGTTCATGTCACGGTGCAGGGGCGTGACCTGCGTGCTGCTCTCAGCACCGACGCAGGGTTGAACGCAGTCCTGTCGCTGCGCGTCGACGGCAAGCAGTACCTCACCATGGCGCGCGAGCTCCAGCGCAACCCTGTGCGCGGGACGGTCATCCACGTCGACTTCCAGGTCGTCGACCCCGAACGCGAGATCTCGGCCGAGGTCCCGATCTCGCTCGTGGGCGAGACGGTCGAGCTTCACCGTGCCGACGGGGTGCTCGACCAGCAGCTGTTCGGCTTGCCGGTGCGGGCCCGACCGGCGGACATCCCCGCCCACCTGGAGGTGGACGTCTCGGGGATTGTGATCGGATCGGTGATCCGAGTCTCGGAGATCGCCCTCCCCGAGGGTGTGAGCACCGACCTCGACCCCGAATCCATCATCGTGGCCGGCCAGCCCCCGAGGGTGCAGGAGGAGGCTGCGGAGGCAGAGGCTGCGGAGGCAGAGGCTGCAGAGGGCGAGGCCGTGACTGCAGAGAGTGGGGCCCGAGCGGGCGAGGCTGCTCAGGCCGGTGACAGCTCCGGCAGCTCCGAAGAGAGCTAGACGCTGCGACGTGTCTTTCGCACGCCCCGCACCGGGGTTCATGCCGACCTGCTCGTAGTGGGGTTGGGCAATCCGGGGGGCGAGTTCGGGCGGAGCCGCCACAACCTGGGAGCAGAAGTCGTCGTGCTGCTCGCGAGCCGTCACGAGGAACGCCTTCGAGCCGAGAAGGGGACCCACAGCGCAGTCGCAAGGGCGGAGATAGGGGAGAAGGTGGTCGTTCTGGCGGTGCCCAAGACCTACATGAATGACTCGGGCCTTGCGGTTCGCGCTCTTGCTCGGCGGTTCGGGATCGATGAGGTGTCACGCATCGTGGTCGTTCACGACGAGCTCGACCTGCCGACCGGGCGGGTGAAGATCAAGGCGGGCGGCGGCACAGCAGGCCACAATGGGCTGGAGTCGGTTCACGCCCACCTGCACGACGACTCGTACGTGCGCGTCCGCATCGGGATCGGCAAGCCACCCGAGCGCCAGGCGGGAGCCGACTATGTGCTTCGCCGGCCCGGCCAGTCCGAGCGCGAGGAGCTTGACGTCGCCGAAGAAGTGGCGGCGGATGCAGTCGAGGCCATCGCCGTCTCAGGGGTCTCCACTGCGATGCAGCTGTTCAACACGTGATCCTCTGGACCCGTAGCCTGAAATAGTGAGCCTCCGCTCGCTCCCTTCCCTCTTGCGACACGAGCCCGTCATGCTCGACGCGCTTCGCGCTGGAACAGGCGCCCTGGCGGTGCCCGAGGCAGCCACCGCGTTCGTGCTCGCCGGGCTCTGCACCCTCTCCGAGCGTCGTCCGATGCTGGTGGTGACGCCCACCGTGTTGGACGCCGAGCGCATGGTCCATGACTTGGCCGCCTTCGTCGGGGACGAAGCGGTGGAGCTCTTTCCCCCTTGGGACACCCTGCCCTTCGAGCGAGTGAGCCCCGAGATCGCCACGATGGGCCAGCGGCTGCGGCTGCTGTGGCGGCTAGGCACAACCGGCTCCGACGACCCGTCGCAGCAGGGCTCCACTTCGCCCGTCGTTCCCCCGCCGGATCCTCCCTCGGTGGTCGTCGCTCCGGTGCGGGCGTTGCTCCAGCGGCTCGGGCCCCTGGGCGAGGCGGCCGCGCCCGTGCGCGTCGCCTCGGGGGCCCGTCTCGACCAGAGCGAGCTTGTCGCCAAGCTGGTGTCGCTCGGCTACCGCCGCGAGTACCAGGTGGAGCACCGAGGCGAGCTCGCCGTCCGCGGGGGCATCGTCGACGTCTTTGCGTCGACCTCGGACATGCCCGTGCGCATCGACTTCCTCGGAGACGAGGTTGACCGCCTGACCCTGTTCGACCCAGGCGATCAGCGCTCGGTGTCTGACCTCGAGAGAGTGGATCTTCACGGATGTCGTGAGCTTCTTCCGTCAGACGAAGTGCGCGCCCGTGCCCGCGAGCTCGTCGCCAGCGAGCCGTGGGGCCGTTCGCAGTGGGAGCGGATCTCCGACGGCCAGCTCTTCGACGGAATGGAGTCCTGGACTGCTTGGCTCATCGGCTCCGAGCAGGTGCTCCCCGACATGATCGGACCTGCCGGGAGGGTCGTGCTGGTTGATCCCAGGCGCATGCGAGACCGTGCGCGCGAGCTCAACGACGACGAGGCGGCCCTGGCGGATGCCCTCGCCGTCACGTGGGGCGTCGTAGAAGGTGCCCACGACAGTGGGCACGCCCGGTTCCCCCGGTTGCACGTCGCGTACGACCGCCTGCTGGCGCGCTGTCGCGCTCCCGTGCTGAGTGTGTTGGCCGTGGCCGAGGGTCCAAAGACCCCCGCCGTCGGCGCCAAGGCATGGGAGCCGCTTCTCGGCGACCGTGCCGCGTGGGCGCGCAAGCTGGGCTCTCTTGTCGAGGAGGGCTGGTCGGTGACGGTGTGCGCGGACAGCGGCGGCTCGGCTGCTCGGCTCTCCTCGGTGCTCGCGGAGGAGGGGTTGTCGGTCCCCGTGTTCGAAGCAGACGGCGTGCCGGAACCGGACCTCGCGGCAAGAGGCATCCGGGTCGTCGTGGCAGCCTTGGAACGCGGGTTCCTCCTTCCCTCCGCGAAGGTCGGGGTTCTCGCCGAGCCGGACATCACGGGACGACGGCGCGCACATCGCCCTGCGCGAGCGCGCGCCCGCCCGACCGAAGGTTTCTTCGACGACTTGGCCTCTGGTGACTACGTCGTGCACCGCCAGCACGGCGTGGCACGCTACGCGGGCATGGTCACGCGCACGGTGAACGGGGCCTCGCGCGACTACCTGTTGCTCTGCTATCGCGGGGACGACCGGCTCTACCTCCCCTCGGACCAGATCGAGGTGCTCACCCCTTACAGCGGCGGCGAGGCCCCTTCCCTGAACCGCCTCGGTGGCTCGGAGTGGCAGCGCACGCGGGCAAAGGCGCGCGCCGCGGTGCACGAGGTGGCTGTCGAGCTCGTAGAGCTGTACCGGCGCCGCCTCCAGGTGCGCGGGCACAGCTTCTCGCCCGACACCCCTTGGCAGCGCGAGCTCGAAGACGCCTTCGGGTTCGTCGAGACCACCGACCAACTTCGTGCCATCGAGGACGTGAAGGCCGACATGGAGACCGACATCCCCATGGACCGCCTGGTGTGCGGCGACGTCGGCTTCGGCAAGACCGAGGTCGCGGTGCGCGCAGCGTTCAAGGCGGTCCAGGACGGCAAGCAAGCGGCGATCCTGGTTCCGACCACGTTGCTGGCACAGCAGCACACCCAGACCTTCATGGACCGCTACTCGGGGTTCCCCGTCAAGGTGGAGATGCTCTCGCGCTTTCTCACCTCGGCCCAGGCGCGCGCGGTGGTCGCGGGACTCGCCGCCGGCTCGGTGGACGTGGTGGTCGGGACGCACCGCATGCTTGCCGGCGACGTGCGGTTCAAGAACCTCGGGCTTCTGGTCGTCGACGAGGAGCAACGTTTCGGCGTGAGCCACAAGGAGGCGATCAAGGCGATCTCCGACGGGATCGACGTGCTCACGCTCACGGCCAACCCAATCCCGCGAACCCTGGAGATGGCGCTCACGGGGATCCGCGACCTCTCTCTCATAAACACGCCTCCAGCCGCGCGCCAGCCGATCCTCACCTACGTGGGGGAGTTCGAGGAGCCGGCAGTGGTGGAGGCGATACGGCGCGAGCTGTTACGCGAGGGCCAAGTGTTCTTCGTGCACAACTGGGTGCAGAACATCGAGGCCGTCGCGGCACGCCTGCGGGCGCTGGTACCGGAGGCCCGCGTGGCTGTGGCCCACGGGCGGATGGACGAGGGCTCCCTCGAGCAAGTGGTGCTCGACTTCTGGGACAAGCGCTACGACGTGCTCGTGTGCACAACCATCATCGAGTCGGGCATCGACATGCCCACAGTGAACACGCTCGTGGTCGATCGTGCTGACCGTCTCGGCCTGGGCCAGCTGCACCAGCTGCGCGGCCGTGTGGGCAGGGCGGGCCAGCGCGCGTACGCCTATCTGCTGCACCCGCGTGACCTTGTCCTCACCGAGGCGGCCTACGAGCGCCTGAGGACGATCGGTGAGCAGACCGAGCTGGGAAGCGGTTTCAAGATCGCCATGCGCGACCTCGAGATCCGAGGTGCCGGGAACCTGCTCGGGCGCGACCAGTCGGGACACGTCGCGGCGGTCGGTTACGACCTGTACGTTCAGATGGTCGCCGAGGCGGTTGCCCAGATGAAGGGGGAGCCCCGCCGCCCAACCGTCGAGGTGACCATCGACGTGCCCTCCGACGCGCACCTGCCGGCCGAGTACGTGGCCCGAGAGGACCTGCGCCTCGAGGCGTACCGGCGTTTGGCATCGGTCTCCGAGGAGGCCGAGGTCTCCGACGTCCGCGCGGAGTGGCTCGACCGCTTCGGCCCGCTGCCCGAGGCTGCCGAGGGGCTTGTCTCGGTGGCCCGCTTGCGCGTCGAGTGCCTGCGCAGCGGGGTCCGCGAAGTCTCTGCGACGCCTTCGCGACCCGGCCAGGCACGAGGCGCGCGCACCGTCTTGGGGACAGCACGCCGAGGCTTCGTCGCTCGTCTGTCCCCGCTCGAGCTGCCGGCGAGCGCTCGGGTCAGGCTGCGCCGTCTGCGACCCGAGGCCGTGGTGAAGACACAAGCGCGCCAGCTCGTGGTCCCGCTGGCCGGTGGCGAAGACCCCGTCGAGGCCCTCACGGAGCTGTTGCGCCAGCTCGTTCCGGCCACATCCGGCTCTGGGTCGAAGGCCGAGCGCCCCGGTCGTGGCGCAGAGGCCCCGGACGATGAGACGACGGTGGGCGAGAAGGTACGGGGACCGAGATCGTCGGCCGCAGGGGCGCGCCGGTAGCATGCCAGGACTGGTGAAACGTCTGGCTGGGGCGACCTCGGACAAGCAGGCGCTGCCCCGGGGTTTCCTTGTCGGTCTTGTCGGACTGTTCCTCCTCGGCGTGGCCGGAACAGGCTGTGACGTCTCGCCCCCTGCGGCGACGGTGGACGGCGCGACGATCACGCAGAGCAAGCTCGACGCGCAGCTCTCGGACGTGGCGCAGAACCAATATGCGCGCTGCGCCGTGGAGCTCCAAGGGGCGAGCCTTCCGAGCTCGCTCACGGGCGCAGGTGGCTCGACGGTCAGCGCCGAGCTGGCCTCGTACGAGCTCTCCACCCTGGTCTTAGGCGAGCTCGTAGCCCAGGACCTCGCTCGCCGCCATCACTCGGTCAGCGCGTCTGAGTTGTCCGCGGCAACTGAAGACCTCGTGGCCCAGTTCGAGTCCTCGACCACCTCGACCACCTCGCCTTGTCCGGCCCAGGTGACCGGTCGGCAACTGCTCGTGGCCCTGCCACGGGAGTTCTCCTCCGAGCAGGTCCGCTACCTTGCTGACGAGGAGCAGCTGGCCGTGGCGGTGGCGCACTTGGACCTGAGCGCCTCCGCGCTCGAGCGCTACTACTCAACCCACCCCTCTCAGTTCGCAGAGGTGTGCTTGAGCGACATCGCGCTGTCCTCCCAAGCACAGGCCCAGTTCATACTCAGCGCCGTCTCCTCCGGCGCGGCGACGTTCGCGGGTGAGGCCCGACAAAGCTCGACCGACACCCAGACCGCACACAACGGCGGTGCGATCCCGTGTGTCGCGAGCTCCGAGGTGCAAAACCCCACGATCCTGTCTGCCATCGCCTCGCTCGTCCCGGGCCAGATCAGCCAACCGGTGGAGGCGACCACGTCCTCGGGTGGCACGGTGTGGCTCCTCCTCCAGGTGAACGCCAGGCCCGAGATGCCCCTCGCCCAGGTGAGGTCCCAGATACGCCTGACGCTGCTCTCGGGGCAGAGCGCCGAGCTGACTCGGGAGATCGACCGGATCACCTCTCGGGCGCGTGTCACGCTGGACCCGCGATACGGCAGCTGGAGCCGTCTTCGCGGAGTGAAGCCACCCGTTCCGCCAGCCGCCAAGTACCTGCTCTCCCCGGGGGCCGACCAGCCGGTGGGTTCTTCGTTGTCCCTCGGTGGCTGACTCCGCCGCCGCCGAGCTCGCCCGGCTCGAAGAGCTGGTCAGGACCCTTCGGGCCCGCTGTCCTTGGGACCGTCGCCAGACCCACGTCTCGCTCGCACCCCACCTCATGGAGGAGACCTACGAGGCGCTCGAGGCCATCGAGGATCTCGGCTCGGCAGAGCCTGCCGTACCCACCGAAGTCGTGGCCCATCTCGAAGAGGAGCTCGGAGACGTTCTCTTCCAGGTGTTCTTCCATTCCGTGCTGGCAGAGGAGAAGGGCCGCTTCACGCTGGCAGACGTGGCCAGGGCAGTCCACGACAAGCTCGTTCATCGCCATCCTCACGTCTTCGGCGACGTGAGCGCAGAGACCGCCGAGGACGTGGCAACCCGCTGGGAGGTGCTGAAGAGATCCGAGAAAGGGGACCGGGGAGTGACGGGCGGGATCCCCGATGCGTTGCCGGCCCTGGCGCTTGCGGCCAAGCTTCTTCGCAAGGCCGAGTCGCTGGACATGGACCTGCCTTCTGCCGCCGAGCGGCGCGCCATGGTCGTTGCGAACCTGGAGCGTCTGGACCGTGTCGGCGATCCGCGAAGATTCGACGACGGGGCGGATCTCGACGTTCGTCGGGGCCCGCCATCGAAAGAAGTCGAGGTCAGCTCCTCGGAGGAGGTCAGGGAGGTGGGCGAGCTGCTGCTGTCGGTTGTCGACCTGGCGCGCAGGATGGGAGTGGATCCCGAGACGGCGCTCAGGGCCGAAGCACGCAGGCTTCGTTGTGCCCTCGACACGCGCGAGCGCCTCGGGTCCCAAGAGCCGTCCTGAGAGGCGCAGGGCATTCCTGAGAGGCGCAGGGCATTCCTGAGAGGCAATAAGGCCGACTCCCCATCCCCCCAGCTAGTAACTTCTACAACACCAATCACAGGGGCATCACACACCATGAGCGAGCGGTCATGAGCGAGATCGAGCAGGTGCACGCGCGCGAGGTCCTCGACTCGCGCGGCAACCCTACGGTGGAGGTCGAGGTGCTCCTCACCTCGGACGCGGCCGGGCGAGCGATCGTCCCCTCGGGTGCTTCCACCGGCACCCACGAGGCGACCGAGTGGCGTGACGGCGGCGAGCGCTACGGCGGCAAGGGTGTGCTCGGGGCCGTGGAGCACGTGAACGGGGAGATGGCAGAGATCCTCGTCGGCTTCGATGCCTACGACCAGCGGGGCGTGGACATGGCGCTCGTCGATGCCGACGGCACCCCGACGAAGGGCCGCCTCGGGGCCAACGCCGTGCTGGGACTGTCTTTGGCCGTGGCGCGAGCAGCGGCGACAGAAGCGGGGCTGCCGCTCTACCGCTACATCGGGGGTGCCAACGCACACGTCCTGCCGGTTCCGATGCTGAACGTCCTGAACGGCGGGGTTCACGCCCCGAACAACGTCGACCTTCAGGAGTTCATGGCCGTGCCCGTGGGGGCGGTGTCGTTCTCCGAGGCGCTGCGTTGGGCCACAGAGACCTATCACGCGCTCGCGAGCGTGTTGAAGGCGCGACAGCTCTCCACAGGCGTGGGCGACGAGGGCGGCTTCGCCCCCGACCTGGCGTCGAATGAGGCCGCCGTGGCGTTGTTGGTGGAGGCGATCGAAACGGCGGGACTTGTGCCCGGCGAGGAGGTCGCCGTCGCCCTCGACCCTGCGGCGAGCGAGTTCTTCTCCGACGGCACGTACAACCTTGCAGGTGAGGACCGCAGGCTCTCCTCCGCGGAGATGGTCGAGTACTACGTGGACCTCTGCTCGCGCTATCCGATCGTGTCGCTCGAGGACGGCTTGGCCGAGGACGATTGGGACGGGTGGACGTTGCTGACCGAGGCGCTCTCCGACACGGTGCAGATCGTGGGCGACGACTTGTTCGTCACGAACCAGGCTCGGCTCGAGCGGGGCATCGAAACGGGCGCCGCTAACTCGATCCTGATCAAGCTCAACCAGGTCGGAACTCTCACCGAGACGCTCGACACCATGGACTTGGCAAGGCGAGCGGCATACGGGTGTGTGGTTTCGCACCGCTCGGGTGAGACAGAAGACACCTTCATATCCGACCTCGCGGTCGCGACCAATTGCGGCCAGCTGAAGACCGGGGCACCTGCACGCTCCGAACGCGTGGCCAAGTACAACCAGCTGCTTCGGATAGAAGAGGAGCTCGGAGAGTCCGCCGCCTTCTTCGGGCGTGACGCTCTGCGGCTGTCGCGCGCGCACCAGAAGAGCCTGCGATGATCTCTCGAAGAGGGGGGCGCGCACGGCGCAACGGTGCGAAGCCTTCGGCGCGGCGCGTGGGAGGCGCATCGGCCAAGCGCGTACGTGCCCGCCATGCAACGGTGACTTCGAAGCGCAAAGTTGCATCAAGCCGGCCCTCGCTACAGCGCCGAAGGGCGCGGGCACTGCTGTTCGGTTCGGGCGTGTTCGCTATCGTCGTGCTGGCAACTTCGATGCCTGTCTCGGCGTTGCTCTCTCAACACAAACAGCTGTCGTCAAGCACACGGCAGGTCGACACGCTCGAGGCACAGAACAAGGCGCTCGAGCACGAGGCTCAACAGCTGTCGGACCCCTCGACGGTGGCCGGCATTGCCCGGCGCGACTATGGGCTGGTGGCTCCAGGGAGCCAGGTCTACGAGATTCTTCCCGCCTCGGGATCCTCGACGCTTTCGGCCCAGGGTTCGGGTCACATCCCGCTCGAAGCGCCGCCCGTGGCACCGGGCTCTGCGCGCTCACAGGAACTCCTGGCTGCAGGTACCGACCAGGGCGCTGGAGCCGGCGGGGGCGCGGTGTCGGCGGCGACGTCTTCGGCTGGTTCGGCGAGGTCTGGCAGGTCCGCAATCGCCGGTGGTCGACGCGCGACAGGACGGTCGGCCCGAAGTGGCATGGCGAGCGGCGGGTTCTGGACTCGCGTGGTGGGCACCCTAGAGTTCTGGCGATAGAGCCCACGTCTTCCGACCGCGAAGAGGTGGCGCGTCTGCTCGGACGCGCGCCCTCAGGCGGGTTCTCGGTGAGCGTGCGACGCAGGGACGGCGCGCTCGCCGTCATCGTGAACGCGCCGCTCCTCGACGATGGCAGGCCGATGCCCACTCGTTACTGGCTCGTCGACCCCGAGGTACGCGAGGCGGTGAGCCGGCTGGAGGCTTCGGGCGGGGTCAGGAGGGCCGAGGCGCAGGCCGACCCGACAGAGCTCTCGGCTGCACACGAACGGTACGCGGCCGAGCGCGACGCCGAAGTACCCCGGGGCTATGAGGGACCGCGGCCCACCGGTGGCGTGGGCGGGACGCGCAAGGGGGTCAAGTGCCTGCACGCGCACATCGCATGGTTCTTGGCCGGAGGAGACGACCCGGTCGGCCGTTGGGCTGCGCAGCAGCTCGGGATCGATCGCGGGGACTATGTGCTGGAGCACGACGATGCTCCCTGAGGCGTCGGGGCCGGTCGCAGCGATCGACTGCGGTACGAACTCCACCCGCTTGCTGATCGTCGGTGTCGACGGCACGGTCCTCGAGCGGCACATGCGCATCACCAGGCTCGGGGAAGGAGTCGACGCCACCCACGAGCTCTCGCCACGGGCCATCACCCGGACGGTCGAGGTGCTCGGCGACTACCGTCGGCTGATGGACACCCATCACGTGCTGCGTGCCCGGCTGGTGGCCACCTCTGCGACGCGCGACGCCATCAACGCCGAGGACTTCTTCTCCGCCGCACGGCGTGTGGTCGGCCTGCGCCCGGAGCTGCTGAGCGGGGAGGAGGAAGGCCGACTGTCGTTTATCGGCGCCACGGCCTGTCTTGGGTCGGAGTACCGCGCAGCGGGACCGTTGCTCGTGGTGGACATCGGAGGCGGCTCCACCGAGCTGGTGACGGGGGAAGTCGGTGTCGCTGGAGACGACGTGGTCGCGGTTTCCCTGGACATCGGATGTGTGCGGGTGACCGAGCGGTTCCTGGTGCACGACCCGCCTCTTCACGAAGAGCTCGTGGACGCTCGCACCTTCGTCGACGACGCTCTGGCGAGCGCACGGGTAGAGCTTCTGCGGTTGGCCCCGGGTGGGGTCGTGGGTCTGGCCGGAACGGTGTCCACTGTCGTGGCTCTCGAAAAGCGCCTGGATCGCTACGACCGGGAGGCAGTGCATCATGCTGTGCTCACGCGCGCCGAGGTCGAAGACTGGTTGAGCCGGCTCTCGACAGAGGACCGCACGGCACGCCTGGCGCGCCGGGGAATGGTGGGGGGCCGCGAGGACGTCATCGTCGGAGGCGTGCTGATCCTCGCCGCCGTGATGGACGTCTTCGACAGGAGTTTCTGCCTGGCGTCGGAGGACGACATCCTCGACGGCCTTGCCGCCAGCGTCAACGCCGCGCAACCATCATGAATCCCCCCCAGCAGACGCGACCGGTGCCCGATGCTCGTTGGCTGGTACGCGGCCCGCTGAGCCGCCACCTGATCGGAGCTGGCCTCGATCTCGGACCGGGGCACGTGCCTTTTCCCGTCCCGTATCCGGGCACCCGAGCCTGGCTGGTCGATCGCTGGAGGTCCGTCGAGAACACTCGGCTCTTCGCGGAGCCGGAGATGAAGGACGCGGTGTTCCCCGAGCCGGACGTCATCTGCGATCTCGCAGCATCATCCTTGGACGCGTTTGGTTCGGCGAGCATGGACTTCGTGGTGGCCAGCCACATCATCGAGCACATGCCGAACCCGCTTGGCCTTCTCGAGGGCATCCACCGGGTTCTGCGCCCCGGAGCTGTGTTGGTCCTGCTGGTCCCTGACCGGCGCCGAACTTTCGACCGCGGCCGACCTCCGACCTCACTCGAGCACGTGATCGCCGACTATGAGCACGGCGAGACGGTCATCGACGACGCCCACGTCGCTGAGTCGATAGCACACCTCCATGACGTCGAGGCACTTTCCGAGAACGAGCGCCAGCAAGTGTTCGCCGAGCACCGTGCCAGGTCCTTGCATGTCCACTGCTGGACACCGACGGAGTTCAACGAGTTGCTCGCGTACTCGATCGGTCGGTTCGGACAGACCTGGGACCTCGTCGAGGCGCTCGTCTCCGACGATTGGGTCCCTGCCGGCATCGAGTTCGGGTACGTGCTTCGGAAGTCGACCGTGGAGCTCGGCCCCGAGGACCGCAGAGCCAGGTTCTGCTCCAGTTGGGACGACCTGAGTGTCCACCGCAACGAGGTCCTCGTCTCACAGCGTGTCGACGCGTTCTGTTCTTGCGCTCGGGCCGAGACCCGCGCGGCGGCCGAAGGGCCTGCGCAGCTGCTCCATGCCGCTTACCGTCTCATTCGTGAACGCATTCGTGAGCGGATTCGTGAGCGGCTCGGCTGACTGTGCACTGCACCGACAGACCTCGCCCGAGCGAGTGGACGCGGCGGCCGCGGTTCGCTGTCCACGACGGGCGGCGCTCGCGAGTAGACAGATGCGGTGACGCCTCGCGTCTTGTACCTGGTGCACGGCCTGCCGCCCGAGGAGCACAGCGGCACCCCGCTCATCGCGCACGCTTACGCGTCCACTCTCGCAAGGCGCGGATGGGAGGTGGCGGTCCTGTACGCGGCCGGGCCGGCTCCTTCCTGGCGCATGCTCGCCAGGCGACTGGCTCGCGGTCTCGGCCACGCCGGCCACTACCACGCCGAGGACCCCTACCTGCGGGTGGCGGTTCCTCGCACACCGTGGGTCGGCTCGGCATGGGCCCTCGAAGCCCCTTCGCACCGGCTCGGCCCGCACAGCCGCGAGGCCGTGGCCTTCAGCCGCTTGCTCGAGAAGTTCCGTCCCGACCTTCTCCATGTGGTCGACAACGTGAACCTGCCCCTCGACTTCCCTGAGCTCGCTGCCGCAGCCGGGGTACCGGTCGTGCGCACGGTCTCTTGTGCCGAGGACCTCTGCGCCTTCATCGCACCGGTGTCGGCGCTCTCGGGTCCCTCCGGGTATTGCGACGGACAGATCACCCCCGAGAGATGCGCGTCCTGTGTGGCTGGCGAACCCGGACGAATGCAGCTCCCGCAACAGGCTCTGGGCGCCTCGGGTGCTCGCGGGGGCGACGGCCCGGTGGACCCCGGGCTCGCCAGGCGTCTGCTGGAGCTCCTCGAGAGCAAACGAGCCAGGGCGGTGAGCCAGTTCACCGAAGTGTTCGACCGGGTGATCTTTTCCACGGAGGCCTTTCGCGACTACTTCTGCGAGAGCCTGGAATTGGAGGCTTCGCGCGTGCGTATCGTCGGAATGGGGATGGAGCTCGGGGCATGGGCCGGCGCGCGCGCGAAGTGTCCAAAGGGACCGCACGAACCGGTCGTCTTCGCACTGGCCGGGGTGCTCGACCTGGCCAAGGGACAGGGCGGCGTGGTGGAGGCATTCTCCTCCCCGCCGCTGGCCGAGCGTCAGGACTGGCGGCTGCGTTTCTTCGGCGGCGGGGATCCCCAGGTCATCGCTCCCCTTCTCGGCAACGAAACCCCCGGGAGCCCAAGCCGTGCGCAGTGGTCGGGGGCCTACGTGCCGGGGGAGCTGGCCGACCTCCTCTCGCAGGTTGACGTCGGCTTGTCGGTATCGCGCTTCGAGACGTTTCACCGGGTTACCCGCGAGTACCTGCTCGCCGGGCTGCCGGTGGTGACGAGCCCGACCTTCGGCGCGGCGGACATCGTTCGTGACGGCGTCAACGGCCTGGTCTACGACCCGGCGAGGCCCGGTTCGCTCGCCGCGGCGTGCAGCGCCCTGCTGGACGACCGCCCCCGGCTCGAACGCCTTGCCGCGGGGGCCGCGGCCACCAAGGTCCGCTCGGTGGACGACGAGGTCGACGAGCTCTCGGCCCTCTACCAGGAGGTGCTGCTCGAGCACTTCTCGACGCCCGTCTGATCGCACAGGGCACCACCGGGTGAGCGGCACCGAGCGTGCGGCGGCTCGCAGTCAGCTCTCGGCGTGAGAGCGCTCCTGTCGGCGCTCACCGCGCAGGCCGGTGGCCGACGCCACGTTCTCCACGAAGCTGTCAGTGGACCCGTATCGCATCTCGGCGTAATGCCTGCCCTGAACGCCGAGTTCGTCGCTCAGCCGAGGATCGAGCATCGCCTCTACACACCACAAGAGCTCTGACGGCTGCTCGAACCACAGCCCTCCCCCTGCCAGCGCGTGCTCTTGTGCACGGCTGGCTGCGGGGACCACGATCGGTGTCGAGTAGAGGAGGGACTCCAAGCACCGGCGGGCGAGGAGCCGTCCAGGACGAAGGTCCACCATGGCCCGGGCCCACGCCATGAGCCGCAGCAGGTCGCTACCTGCCGCGGCCGGTTGCGGGCGCCCGGCGATCCCGTTCAACGACACGGTGAATGAGCTCGTCGTTACCACGGCGACGTTCTGTCGGGCGAACCGTGCGCAAAGCAGTCTCGCCAGCGCTGCTGAGCGCTCGGCCGACTCCTGCGATGTCCCGGTCAGCACGAGGACGTAGTCACGCTCGCGGAGGTAGGCGTTCGGCTCGCGCAGGACGCTGCGGTTGGCGGACATCGGCAGACCGACGTTTCTCACCAACCCGTCGCCGTAGGCGCGCTCGAGCGTGTGCAGCTCGGACTCGGTGAAGACCAGCGCGGCCGCGGCGCGTTCGAACAACGGTGCGAACGCGGGAAAGACCATCGCATCCAGGTCGGTTCCGAGGGGGACGACGGCCAGGGGAACCTCCGGGTGCAACTGGTCGAGCATCCTTAGCGTGCCGACCTGGCGGTAGTCCGCGACGACTACCAGCTGCGGACCGATCTCGTTCAAGACGCCGATGCCCGGTTCCCAGCACGCGGCGAGCTCCCCAGTGACAAGAGCCTCCACGACGCGCACCGCAGGGTCGTCGCTGCGCGCGGAGGTGACGAGCTCGAGGGGCGCCACGCGCCGCATGAAGTCTTGAGAGCCGCCAGCGGCGAGGACCGCATCCACCAGGACGTCGCAGCGTGCCTCGAGTGCCGGGTCCGGGGCCGAGCCGAGCTCGTGAACGGTGAACACCCCGTCGGCACGCCGCGCGGGGTGCTTTCCCTGTGGGGTGATCACATGCACGTCGGCGAAACAAGCGATGGCTCCCGCGACTTGACGAAGGGCCCAACCGGCCTCGCTTTGTGTGCTCCAGGTGCGCGCGAGGACCGCGACGGTCGGACCGTTTCCTCGCAGCGTGCCTCGTGCGCCGGCGACCGCCGTCACCAACGCACGTTCGGGTCGTCAGCGGTCACGATCTGATGCAGGATCCTCGCCTGTCTCGGCGATGCTGTCGTACACCAGGGCTGCGAGTCGTGCTTGGTTCTCTGCATCGGCCACCTGTCGCTCGGTGATGACCTGCGCCAGCTCGTCACAGCGCTTGGCCAGGGAGTCGTTCATCCGAACCAGGTTCGCCACGAGCTCGCGCTCGGCGTGAAGGTACGGTTGAAGCGCCCGGAAGACCAGTCCCCTGAAGCGGCGGGCGATCCTTTCCCTTGCTCCGCCCCCGGCTTGGTGAGGCGCGAATTTGTCGGGAAGGAGCCAGTTGTGGTGCAAGAAGGCGAGCGACTCCTCGTCGCGCATCGGGCGTTGTTGCCAACGAAGGAGCGCGTCAGAAGGAAGCAGCGGCTCCCAGCGAAGCGTTCGGTGCTCGCTTCGCAACCTCTCGAGCAGCTCCCTCGGGTCGAGATGTCGCGTGTTGGGTTGCCCCATGCGGACCTCCTGGCAGTCGATGCGGACAACCTCGCATGTTGCCGGGCACGCAGTCTATTCGCCAACCGATCGTCCGCTGAGGAGGATCTTCTCAGGGAACGACGTGTGGCCGGTGGTAGTTTTTGCCGTGCGAAACTCAGATGACCGGGAGAGATCGCGTGCTCGGGCCCTCGACCCGGCGGGGACCGTAGAGGCCGCCCTGTGCTGGTCGGCCGACAGGGTCGTCGAGCTGCTACCGGCTCCCGAGCCTCCAGAGAAAGCTCGGCCGTACTGGGGGTTCGACGCCGGCTCCGACCCCGCCTACGGCCAGTGGCTGCGCGACTTCGAGCGCGACGCCGATGCTTCGGCTCGAGCCCTGCCGTCTCACGGCCCTCTCGTCAGTGTCGTGGTGCCCGTCTACCGGCCGAAGCTGTGGTACTTCGAGGCCTGCGTCGGGTCGGTGAGAGCTCAGCGATACGAGAGCTGGGAGCTGTGCCTGTGTGACGATGCTTCGAACGACTCTCGGCTGAGCGCTCTGCTGGCGGATCTCGCTGACTCCGATCCTCGCATCAAGGTCCTCACGCGCCAAGAGAACGGTGGCATATCCAGGGCGACGAACGACGCGCTCAGCCTAGCGACCGGTGAGTTCGTCGCCTTCTTGGACCACGACGACGTCATCGATCCTGACGCGCTCGGCGAGATGGCTGCCGCGTTCGAAGCAGAGCCGGATACCGACGTCCTCTACAGCGACGAGGACACAACCTATGGCGAGGAGGAGGCCGTCGAATCTCCGCTGCGACGTTTCCGGCCCTGCTTCAAGCCGGACTGGGCGCCCGACCTTCTGCTCACGTACCCGTATCTCGGCCATCTTCTGCTCGTTCGCCGCGCTCTCGTGAGCGAGATCGGGGGGTTACGTCCGGCGTTCGACGGGAGCCAGGACTACGACGTGATGCTACGCGCCACCGAGCAAGCGCGCCGAATAGCACACGTACCGAAGATCCTCTACCACTGGCGCGCGGTCGCCGGGTCAGCGGCCGACGACCGCAACGCCAAACCGTGGGCGCACGTGGCCAGTAGGCGCGCCGTCGAGGACGCCGTGCGCCGTCGCGGCATCGACGCCGTCGTCGAGGACGGGCCGGGCCAGGGCTGGTACCACGTCCGAAGGCGCGTCATCGAATCACCTTCGGTGACGATCATCATCCCCTTCCGGGACCAGGCCCAGATGACCGCACGGTGCCTGGCTTCGCTCGGGGTCGCACCTGGGTACGAGAACTTCGAGGTGCTGTTGGTCGACAATCAGAGCACGGAGCCCGAGGTCCGGGCGCTGCGCAAGCGCTTGCAGCAGGGGGCTGTTCGCGTGATGGATTTCCCTGAGGAGTTCAACTGGTCCGTTATGAACAACATGGCTGCCTCGAGTTGCGACTCAGACCTCCTGCTGTTCATGAACAACGACATGGAGGCGATCAAGCCGGGATGGCTTCACGCCCTCGTCGAGCTGGCCCAGCGCGAGGACGTGGGTGCGGTGGGAGCGCGTCTTCTTTACCCCGACGGAGTGCTCCAGCACGCAGGTGTCACCCTCGGCTTGGACAGCGTCGCGGGCCACCTCTTTGCCGGCATGCCCGTGGGGAGGGTGGGCTACATGTCGTGGGACCGCGTCGTCCGGCCCTACAGTGCGGTCACGGGCGCTTGCCTCATGAGCAGCAGGAAGGCCTTCGAGGAGGTCGGTGGTTTCGACGAGAACCTGGAAGTGGCCTACAACGACGTCGACTACTGCATGCGGTTGCTGGATGTCGGCTACAAGGTCCTCTACACGCCTCATGCCGAGCTCGTCCACTACGAGTCGGCTAGCCGAGGTATCTCCGGCTCCTTCGGTGACGCCCGGTACTTCTTGGGAAAGTGGGGCCGGGAGCGATTGCTACACGACCCGTTTTACAACCCGAACCTGAGTCTCTTCGGCACCTGGTGTCGTCTTCGCCATCGTGACGACTTGCAGAACTGGGAACGCGGCATCGACACTTTCATCCGTGAGTCCCCGGGGAAGGTAACCTCCGGATGAGCGACTCGGGCGAGTAGTCCACCGACGTCAACTGTATGAACGGAGCGATGGGCCAGGGTGCGGGCGCGGTCTGCGTCGATCTCCTGATCGTGTGGGTGATCCTGTTGATCCCGGCAATGGCCGGCCTTTTGGTCTCCCTGCGTCTTGGTGTTTGCTCCAAGGCCTTGACCACAAGACGACCCTGGCATTGCTGCGCTTCTGGGTTGTCCCGGCGGGAATCGCAGTAGCTGCCGCGGCGTTTTCGCTCGGCCTCGGGTTCCTGCATGGCGGGACTTCCAACCCTCTCGTGACTGCGGGGACTCGATACACATGGCATTTGCCCAGTGATAACGGGATACCGGTCTTCTTCGCCAACCAGCTGCTGTCATCTCACAGACCGCTTCCTCACTTCGTTGTCCCGGGCTGGCTATCCAGCGACAGACCTCCTTTGCAGACGGCCGTCTATCTCTTGATCCGGGCGGTGCTCCCGATCTCCGACCCTCATGGCCTGTGGTACCAGGTCACCGGAACCTTCCTGCAGTGCTTGTGGGCGCCGGCCCTGTGGTGTCTCTTGTACGTGGTCGGGATCTCACGCCGCGCCACCGCATGCGCCCTGAGCCTGGTCGCTCTCTCCGGGTTCGTGATCGTGAACAGCTTCTTCGCATGGCCGAAGCTGTTCCCGGCTGCGCTCCTCGTGCTCCTTGCCGCGTGCGTGCTCACCCAGGATTGGGACGATGCACGGGAGCGACTCTCCAGCGGGATCGCCTGCGGGCTTGCGGCCGGTCTGGCAATCCTCGGCCACGAAGGCAGTGTGTTCGCGTTGGTGCCACTCTTGTTGTTGGTCCTGGTGATGCCTCGACGCCGGCCGCGGCCACGGGTGGCATTGGCCGCGTTCGGCATGGTGGTCGCACTGATCGGTCCGTGGATGTTGTACCAGAGGTACTACGATCCCCCAGGCGATGCTCTGGCCAAGGTCCAACTCGCTGGACAGACGAAGTGGAACTCGAATCAGAGCCTCGAAAGCGCGATCACACATGCGTACGGGCAGCTGGGTATAGCTCAGATCGCCCACAACAAGTGGAGCAATTTGACTACGCCGATATCTGGTGAACCGCGGGAGGTGAAGGGCTTCGTCCAGTTGATGGGCAACCTGTTCGGCGGTGGCCAAAGTGGGTCGCGGCGAACGGCGGCGGTGCAAAGTCTGCGGATTCTCAACTTCTACAACCTTCTTCCTTCTCTCGGACTCGTTGCCCTCGGCCCGTTCGCCTACGCCTTTGCACTATGGCGTCGGCGCGAGCGCATGCCCGATCTCGTCGTTGCCGCTCGGATGTGGGCTGTCGTTGTTCTGATCCTGGCGTTGTGGGCCCTCGTGGAGTTCGGGCCCGGTGCGACCGTCATGTTCCAAGGCACTTACGCGACCGAGCTCTTGATCTACGCCGCGGCGACGATCGGGTTCTGGCACGTCTCTCCTCGGCTGCTCACGGCAGTGGCCGTCGTGCAGGGTGCCGCCGGCCTGGCTCTCTACGCGGTTGCGCGGGCACCCTGGCCTGACGTCTCTCTCAGCAGACATATCGACAGCGGAGAGCTCCTGCTCATGACGGCAGGGCTGATCGCCGTGATCGTTCTGCCGTTTCTTGCCCCCCGTCATGGTGAGTGTGGGGAGCGATCACGTTCGGTCTCGACCTGCTAAGGAACTGCTCGGGGCTACACGGTGGCGCCGTCAGGCTTCGGACCGTCTGGCGGTGACACCCCGGGGCGTGCCTAGCATCCGACATGCCGTACGTCGCGCGGGTTCTCATGGGTGCTGGGCCACCGCAGGCCACCTTCGTGAACCTCCTGGTAGGGCTCGGAGAGGCGCTCGGGCGATGATCCGTGCCGCCCGGGTGGCGCCTCTCGAGCTTCGCGGCTGGAGGGTGACCCTTCGTACGCTTTCCGAGGGCGACTACGAGGCTTGGCACGAGGTGCGCGCCCGGTGTCGTGACTGGCTCGTACCGTGGGAGCCGCGCCCTGAGGGGGGGCCTGCCACGCCGGAGGACCGCTCCAGCTTCTCGGTGAGATGTGCTGCCAGAGAGCGCGAACGGCAGATCGGGAGCGGTTACGGGTTCGGGATATTCGTCGAGGGACGCCTCGCGGGTGAGGTCACGCTCTCGTCCGTCCAGCGAGGACCTTTCCAGAACGCCTTCATCGGGTACTGGGTCGATCGCGCCCATGCCGGGAACTCGCTCGCGCCCGAGTCGGTGCTCCTACTGCTGCGCTTTGCCTTCGAGGAGCTTGGTCTTCACCGAGTGGAGATCGCCATCGTCCCGCGTAACCGCCCGAGCAAGCGCGTCGTGGAGAAGTTAGGTCTGCGCGAGGAAGGCGTGGCCCTGCGTTTCTTGGAGATCGACGGCCGGTGGGAGGACCACCTTCGCTACGCGATCACGGCCGAGGAGTGGCAGACGCGTCGCGAAGAGCTGAGCATCGCGTGGTTGAAGCGGTGCTGAGACACCTAGGGCAGGTGCCAGTAGTCACGCGCCAGGACGTGTCGCCGCGGGGGAGTGGCGGAAGAACTGCTCGATGTCGCTCTCGTAGGTGTACGAGGGCTGCGCCTTGTGCACGCTTCGGCGAAGACGGAGGGAGCGGACGAAGCTGTCTACAGTCCCGGCGGTCGAGTGGAGGCAGCTGAAGCCGGTCTCAGAGATGCGCGAGGTGTCCACTCCGCGGCCGAAGCGCAGCAGGCTCTCGAGCTCGGGCGGGAGCTCGATCAGCCCCAGGCGAACCAGGGGCGTGGCCGCGACACGTGTCGCGACCGGAGAAAGGTGCAGGCGGTGGGTCCCGCAGATCGCCGTGACCTCGCTCCAGGGCAGCTTGCCTTCTCCTGCGACGTTGTAGATGCCGCGGACGCGGTTGCGCGTTACGTGCTCCAGGCAGCGAACGACGTCACCCTCCTCCACGAACTGGAGCAACGGGTCGTATCCGGCCACCGAGGGGCACCACGGCCGCGAAAGGTTCGAGCTGATGGGAGTGACGATGTTCGTTCCCAAGACGTTCGCAAAGCGCAGGAGGCTGACCACCATGGAGGGGTTGTCCTGCGCGAAGTCACGGACGAAGCCTTCGACCTCGATCAAGGACCGCTCGACCCTCGTGCGCGCGGCCGAGGTGCGAGACGTCTCCTCGCGGAACCACGTCGGGTCGGTGGAGGCAGAGCCGTAGACGAGGGTGGAGGACTTGACGACCACCTGGCGGACAGGCGAGCCAGGCTGACCTGCGGCGGCGAGCAGGTTCATCGTGCCGATCACGTTGATCTCGTGCATCTCGCGTCCCGAGACCCGGGTTGAGTCCACGACCAAGAAGGTGTGGACGATGGTGTCCACCTGGGTGGCGCGGACGATGCGTGAGAGGATCGAGTACGTCTCGTCCGCCCGCACGAACTCGGCACGCTCGAGGGCGACCGAGGGCTCGTGGGTTCCCATGCCCAGGATCATCTCCACCTCGGGGTCCGACTCGAGGGCCTGCGCCATGCGCCCGCCCCAGAACGAGTCGAGCCCGGTGATGAGGACGCGACGGGCCACTACGACCGGCTCCGCTCAGCCGAAGAAGACGTTGCGCCGCTCGCGCAACATCTCGTAGAGGTTTTCCTGCAGGTGCAGCCGGATGCTCTCGGCTTCCTCCATGACCCGGCTCTTCGAGTAGCGCTCCTGGCCGGGAGGAACGTCGAAGGTGACAGGGTCCAGGACGCGCAACTTGAGCTTGGACGGGAAGTACAGCAGCAGCCCGAGGGGTCCGAAGACCAGCACGTTCGCCGTGACCGGCACGTAAGGGACCCCGAGGGCACGAGCGAGCGTCGGCAGTCGGAAGATGACGGGCATGGACTCCTCGGCTCCCACCACTGCGATGGGTATCACCGGTACCCCTGCGCGCATTGCGATCTCGACGAAGCCGCCTCGCCCGAACCGCCTCAGTCGATAGCGGTCGGCGTAGGTCTTGGAGGGGCCCTTCGTGCCCTCGGGGAAGACCACGGCGAGCTGGCCCTGGTCTTTCAGAAGGCGCAGGGCGTTGTCCGGGTGCGCGGGGAGGCCGCCGACGCGGGCCCACATCGTGCCGACCCACGGCACCCGGCGGAAGACGTAGTCGGCCATCCCGTAGACCGGCCGCCCGAGCTCCACCTCGATCCCGTGCATGATCGTCGGCGCGTCCGGGGGGAGAGCGCCTGCGTGGTTGGCCACGAGCAACGCACCGCCGGTCTTCGGGATTTTCTCCAGGCCCTCCCATTCGGCGCGAAACCAGTGCTTGTACACCGGTGCGAAGACCCGGCGGGCGATCGAGCGCATGTGCTCGGAGCGACCCCACTCGTCTACGTCGGAGAGTCTCGCCGTCGGGGTTGCAGCATCTTTCAGATGGGGGAGCGCGACCAGCGCGGCGCGCGCGGCGCGCTCGACGTGTTGCGCGACCTGCCTGCTCGCTGGCACGCGATCATGGTACCGGGCGGGATCCGGCGTCTCCGAAGAGCGTGCTCGGCGCTCAGGGACGGCCGGCACCCACGAGGCCCCCGGTGAAGAGGGGATCGAAGGACACGACGGTCCCGGTGTGCGCCGCCTGGATGATCGTGTTCGCTCCGTAGGGGCCCGATCCCACGTACATCACGACATGGTCGATGGTGTTGTCGCCGTCGAGGTCGTAATAAAAGAGGAGGTCTCCGGGCTTCACCTGGGCGAGGGGGATGTGGGTGGTCTCGCCGTACTGGATGGCAGCCGAGTGGAGCAGTGCCACACCGGCCGCCCTCCAGGCGAGCATCGTGAGGCCCGAGCAGTCCACGCCACTCTCGCTCGCCCCGCCCCATTGGTATGCGACGCCCAGGTACTGCTCGGCCGTGTGCAGCGCGACAGCCCCAGAGCCGGCCGGGGACTGCGTCGTGCCGGTCCCGACCGTGCCCGCGCCCCCGGTTTGGCCCGCCGCCTGGTTCGCCGCGTTCGTGGCTGCCACCGCCGAGCTACCTCCTCCGAGGGTCTGGGCCACCTGGGCTGCCTGGGTCGCCTGGGCGACTGCCTGCTGCTTCTGTTGCTGGCTTGCAGCGTCCGTAGCGGCGGCGGCCTGCGCGGCTGCCACCCGCGCGGCCTGCTCGGCTACCAGCTGGGCGAGGTGTCCCTTCACGCTCGTGAGCGTGGCCTGGGCCGCGGCGCTCGCCGACTCCGCCTCCTGCTGGGAACGTCGCACCTCGGCAGCCTGCGAGACGGCCTGTTGCTCCTGGGCGTGGAGGGCAACCTCGGTGGCTGACAGGCGTCGCTCGGTGGCGTCGAGCGTCGCTATGTCCTGGTCGACGTCGCCGATGGCCGTGGCCTGGTACTCGTTGTGGAGCACCGAGCGGTCAGAGGTGGACTCGAAGAGGGAGCTCAGACGGCTGGCCGGCGCGTCGTAGATGTATGCGTTTACGGCGTCGATCTGCAGTTGGTGACGGTCCGCCGCGAGGCGTCGTCGGCCCGCCGCGAGCGCCGCGTCGCTCTCGGCGATCTTGGCCTGAACCTGCGCGAGGTACACGGTCGCCTGGTCGTAGCGCTCCGAGAGAGCACTCATCTGCTGCTCCTGGGAGGCGATCTGGGCCTCGAGCGCCGACACCTGCGCCTGGGCGGCGCCCAGCGCCGAGGAGGTGGACGTTGGTGGCTGAGAGAAAGAGCCCGGAGCCGCCTCGGCCGTGCTGGCCAGGACCGCAGCCGAAAGGGTTGCCGCAATCAGGACTACCCCGACTCCTGATTTAACAACAGCCCCGATTGCCACTTTTGCAACAATAGTTGACATGGTTCTCTCCGAGAAGAGGATCTCGGCGCGAACCGGATGCTTGACGACCCAACGCGGGCCCTCTACCGTGCGCCGGAGCTTGTATTCATCGGTGTCGGCTCGGTGCCGGGCTTCCTTGAGGCTCGACGAGCACGATGTTTTTGGGAGGCCGGCTTCTCTCACCCGTGCCGGGTTGAGCGGTGAGCGACACGTGCCTCTGTGGGAGGCACAGGGTGAGCCGGAGCGATGGTGTGGTGGCGGTCGGGGCGGGACACCTGCGGGGAGTCTCAGAGGGTGACCTGTGGGTGTTTCGCGGCGTCTCGTACGCGAGCTCACCAGGAGGAGCCGGCCGCTGGCGCCGTCCGCGCCCACCGACTTCGTGGATCGGGGTACGCGACGCGCTGTCGTGGGGCCCCATCGCCCCCCAGCCCCCTGCGATGCCCGGTCTGAGCATCCCCGACGATCCCAGCGCCTCGGACGAGGACTGTCTCAGCCTCAACATCTGGACGCCGGGCCTCGACGACCGCAGACGGCCCGTCCTCGTGTGGGTTCACGGGGGAGGGTTCACGACAGGGTCGGGGTCCAGCGCCATCTACAGGGGCGATCGGTTGGCTCGGAGGGGCGACGCTGTGGTCGTCACTTTCAATTACCGCCTCGGGGCGCTTGGTTTTCTCGCTCATCCGGCACTCGGCGACGAGAGCGACATGAGATGCGGGAACTGGGGCGTCTTCGACCAGGTCGCTGCGCTCGAGTGGGTGCACGAGCACGTAGGAGCCTTCGGCGGAGACCCACAGAACGTCACCGTGTTCGGTGAATCGGCGGGTGCGATGAGCATCGCGTTGCTCTTGTCCTCTTCGGTTTGCGGCAGGCTCTTCCACCGCGCCGTGGTTCAGAGCGGGCCACCCGCAACAGCCAGCACCGAGTGGGGGGCACGACGCGCCGAGAGGCTTGCCGAGCTCGCCGGGGTGGAGCCTGCACGCGGGCTCGTCCGAGAGTCGCTCGAACGGCTCGAACCGCAAGAGCTGGTTCGTGCGACCCAGGATCTGGCCAACGAGGTGTCGAGCGACGCCGGGCTTCCGCTGCCTTTGTTGCCGGTGGTGGACGGCGAGCTGATCACCCAGCCGCCCGCAGAGGCGATATCCGAGGGTGCCGCGGCTCGCGTTCCGTTCTTGGTAGGCACCACGCGCGACGAGGCGGCTCTCTTCATGGAGCTCGATCCCGCCGCGCAGGACCTCGACATCGGTGGGGTGGTTCGTCGCGTCAGGAGGATCGCCACGAAGGACTCTGCGCAGACATTGGTCGAGGCGTACCGCGACGCTCGTGAGGCGCGCGGCGAGCCGGCGACCCCACGCGCTCTGTTGACCGCCATCACCACCGACTACGTGTTCAGGCTTCCTTCGCTCGCGCTCGCAACGGCGTCGTACAAATACCAGCCTGGGACGTTCGCGTACCTCTTCACCTGGGAGTCGCCTTTCCTCGGCGGGATCTTCGGTTCGCCACACGGCTTGGAGATACCTTTCGTCTTCGGCACCGTGGAGAACGAGGTGATCGGCAGGTTCAGTGGTTCGGGGCCGAGAGCCTTCGAGCTCTCCGGGGCGATGCAGGAGGCGTGGTTGGCCTTCGCCCACACCGGCGACCCGTCCTGTGACGCCCTCGGCGACTGGCCGGCCTACGATCCCCTGCGCCGCCCGACGATGGTGTTAGGTCCCGGGGGAGGGATCGAGGACGACCCGCGTTCTCCGGAGCGCCTTGCTTGGGACGAGGCTGGGATCGAGATCGCCGGCGGTTTCCATCACGAGGTGCGGCACGCCTGAGGCGCGTGCTCACTGCGTGCTCGCGGGGGCGTAGCCCAACGGCAGAGGCAGGGCGCTTAAAACGCCCACAGTGAGGGTTCGATTCCCTCCGCCCCCACGAGAACGAGGTGTCATTTTACGAAACCTCCGATGCGCACCTACACCATCGTCGTGGAGCCCGAGGAAGGTGGGGGCTACCTCGTAGCCGTTCCATCGCTCCCTGGTTGCTTCACTCGTGGCAGGACGATCGAGGAGTGCCAGGAGCGAGCCGTCGAGGCCATCGAGGTTCACATCGCCGGGCTGCAGGCCGATGGTGAGCCCGTGCCTGAGGAGGTCGCGGCACCGCAGCTGTTGGCCGTTACGGTCGCGGGCTGACACTACCTGTCGCCCGACCCTTGCCGAACCACCGTGTTCGGTGGGGGTAAGCAGACCGGCAGGGCGCCTACCCGGCGAATGGTTTCGCTGAAGCCGCGTCGTTATGAGCACGACCCGGGGCTCACGTGGACGTCCACGTGCGAGTCATCTTGGTTTACGACCTCGACGGTGCCCGACCCCGGCTTCGAGACGATGGTCCCCCCTGACACGCTTGCACAGTATCCATGCAGGTAGTGCCCCGTTCGAGGCACGACGATCAGTGTGGGTGCTTTCACTGCCGGGTCGGGTGTGTAGGAGAGGTTGAAGGCTCCGCTCGGCGCGTCGAACGACATCGAAGTCGGTGATCCGGCGACGGCTTGGGCAAAGACCTGGGACAGAGCCAGTGCAGTCGGCGTGAGCTTGTCCGAGCCTCCGACGAGCGCTTCGTGAGAGCTCCCGGTGGGATCCCCGTAGAACTTCCACTGCCAGTACGCCCAGCCGACGAGGTGCTGGTTCGCCGTCGCGGTGACGGCCTCGACCAGTGAGGGGTTCGACGTCGCGCCGAACTCTCCCATGAACCACGCAGGCCCTGCAGCTTGTTGATCCGATCCGAGAAGCGCCCGTTCGCCTGCCCGCCGGGACACCGTCGTGGTCTCGTGGGAGACGCACGCGGTCAAGTCCGTCGGGTCGCCTGTCACTGCGCTTCGGTTCGGGCAGTAGGCGTGGAAGTTGAGCACGAGATTGGGGAGGTCCATCGGTCCCACGTAGTTCGGACCGTCTCGACTCGAGAAGATGTCGGGCTCGTAGAAGACGAGGTGCCGGGGGTCCGCCGACAGGATCGCGGGTATGAGACCGATCTTGGGATCCCCCCGCGGGCAGCTGACCAGCAGGTTCCGGTCCTCGTTGCGACCCGGCCGGGCGGTGCCGGTGTAGAGGCACTCGATCTGGGCGTCGAGGTCGTGTTGTTGGACGTCTTGGGTCACGGTCGAGAACGGCTCGTTGATCGGGTCATAACCGACGACCCAGGGGTCCGAGCGGAAGAATGACGCCACCGCTGCCCAGACGCGGTCGTACTCACCTTGGAGGTCCCCGACGACGTCGTTCCTCCAGAAGTGCTGGAACGCAACGTTGAGCGCGGGACTTGTGTAGGTCCGGGACCACCGTCCGGGCATAGAACCGGTAGGCAGGCCGTCGGTGCACACTGCCCACGCCGGCGCCCCTTCACCCCCGAACAGCTCGCTGTAGACATCCTGGTGCATATCGAGCAGCGTGTAGATGTGCCGGCGACCCAACATGTCCACCGTGTGTTTCAGGTTCGACAGGTAGGAATCGAGGACCGTCTGGTTGAACTGCCCAGGGTCGCCCGGCGGCCCAGGCCGGCAGATCGCCGGATCGTTGGGTCCTGCGGTGCCGGGCTCCAGACCTTGCCAGACCATCCCGAGGCGGACGACGTTAAACCCGAGGGCGGCGATGCGGCCTGCGTCTCGCTCTGAGAAGTTGAAGGGCTTGCCCGGTGCGGGGAACAGCTCGAAGGGTGCACGTTTGTAGACGGCGTTGACCCCGTGCAGCATGACGACGCGTCCGAACCGATCCCGTAGGAACACGCCACCCGGAGCGGAGATGACGCCAGAAACGAACCTTTGTCCCGGTACCGACAGTGGGCTGGGTGGCTCGTTGTCGCCGGAGAGGAGCACGGGTACCAGTACTAGGGCGAGGACCAATACCCCGATAACGACCGTCGCCGCCCGCCGGTTGTTCTTGTGGCGGAGCATCCTCTGCAGTGCCACCTCCGTACCTTAGCGACGCGGTCAGTATCGATCGGAGCCGGGCAACTCATCGACGCCGAGTTGGCCCAGCGGGAGGCGTTGTCGACGTGCCGCCGCGAGAACGCGTTGTGAGGCTGAAGCCTTTCTTGATGAGGACGAGGGCCCATGCCTCGCCAAATCGTCTTGTGTCCAGAACCCGGTCAAAGGGAGCTCGTTCTGCCCGCCCTCAGCGTACGTCTCCAAACGAGAGCGGTCTTCTTCCGACAGCATCTCGACGGCGTCGAAGAAGGCGTCGATGCCGCCGGCGCGAAGCGCGACATCGCCTTCGCTACCGCGCTTGGGTAGATGTGACGTGAGGAAGACGACGGGTGCCATGCCGTTGTTGGCCAGGACGTGCGCCCGCCCCAAGCACTTCCACACGGTGTCGGTGCGGCGCAGCCCACCCCGGGTCGTCGTGAACGCCCCCGACACGTCGAAGTACCAAAGAGCGCCGTAGTGGTCGTTTGCGATGAAGTTCACTGTCAATCCCAGGCCGCGAAGGCGGGCGTGCCTCGCAACGATCACGAAGCCGGCCTCTTCGAGGACACGCCCGGCAATGTCCTGTACGGCCTTGCCTTCACGCGTGGCCCTCGCCTGGAAATTCTCATCGCTATCGGTGCTCGACGCCGGAGCCCCGTTCGTGGCGCGTCGCGTCCTACGTCCTCGCGATGACACGATCTGCGGTGGTCTGCTGGTGAGCGCTCGCACACGCGACCGAGCGATGTCAACGTAGGCGGGATCGAGGTCGTACCCCACGTACCGCCGGCCAGCTTTTGCCGCCGCCACCAAGGTCGATCCTGATCCCATGAACGGGTCGAGCACCAGATCGTCGGTGTAGGTGTACAAGTGGATCAGGCGCGCGGGTAGTTCGACGGGGAAGGGCGCTGGGTGACGCACCCGTTTCGCGCTTTCCGGGGGCATCTCCCATACGTCGAGTGTCGCTGCCATGAACTCGTCGCTGGACAGCGAGTTCTCGAAGGGCAAACCCTGGGTCTGACGTTCCTTCACCGACAGGGCACGGTCGAAGCGGCCTTTGCTGGCGATGACCACTCGCTCGGTGATGTCACGTAGCACCGGGTTCGCCGCGCTTCGAAACGATCCCCAGGCGCACGAGCCGCTGGCGCCTTCGCTTTTCTGCCAGATCACCTCGCCTCGAAGAAGGAGGCGTAGATCGTCCTGGAGGATCTTTATCACGTCCGCCGACAAGCTCCGGTACGGCTTGCGGCCCAAGTTGGCGACGTTGGCGGCGATGCGCCCTCCCGGTTCGAGCTTGCGCTTGCACTCTGCGAAGACGTCTCGCAAGAGGTCCAGGTACTCGAGGTACGAGCTTGGGACGCCCTGGCGGTCGAGCTCCTCCTCGTACTGCTTGCCGGCGAAGTAAGGCGGCGACGTCACGACCAGTGCCACGGAGCCGTCATCGACAGCGTCCATCTCGCGGGCGTCTCCACAGATGAACGCATCGTCCAACGGTCGGGGGGAAAGGACCTTCGCTTCGGTGGTCAGCTCGGGCGGTTCGAACCGGGCGTAGAAGGCCTCTGAGTCGTGGGCTTCGCGTCGGCCTACGCCAAAATTCGACGTCGACGTCCGTCTGCGCTCGGTCATCGGCCCATCCTCGCGGGACGCTACTTAGGTTTCGAGCACTGGTGGTGAACCTCGTCGCTGGCAATCTTCTCCAGAGCATCGACCAAAGAGGCGAGCTGGTGGCGGCTCAAGCGGTCGACGAAGTGCATGCGCACCTGTTCGACGTGGTCCGGTGCCGCGCTTTGGAGTCGTCTGCGCCCCGCGGGTGTGAGCTTCGCATAGCTGCCGCGCCGGTCGGTGGGGCAGCGTACGCGCGCGACAAGCCCAGTGCTGACGAGGCGGTCGAGGCGGCGGGTCAGCCCGCTCGGCGAGAGCAAGAGCCGCTCGGCCAGATCGCTCATGCGCAACATGCCGTCTTCGGTCTCCGACAGGTGCACGAGCACCCCGTAGTCCGCCAGCGACATCTGTTGGGCGGATTGCAGCTCGGTGTCGAGGCGCGACATGAGCCGCGAGTGGGCACCGAGCAGGGCGCGCCACGACCGTGACTCGAGCTCGTCTAGCCAGCGTGCCTCTTGCACAGTCAGAGGGTACCGGTTCTTGTGCCTGCAAACGATCTTGCTGGCTGCAGCTCCCTGGCTTCTACGCGGTCCGCGGGTTCGTGGCAGTGTCGGGACGGACAGAGCCAACAGATGCCGCCGTAGGCGGGGCCGCACGCTCGGCCTCATCTGCCGGAGAGGCCGCGGTTGCGTTTGCGCCGGCATCTTTGCGCCGTTGACGACACCACAGCAGCGCGATCGCCGTCACCCCCGCGCCGAAGAGGACGAGCCCTGCGGCCTCGACGGCCACCGAACCCTGCGGAGAGCTCTGCCGCAGGAAGACGAATTCCTCGAAGAACCGCCCGAGGCCCCATAGGGCGGCGGTGGCGGCCATGACGAAGCCTCTCGGCCGCTCGCGGTACCGGCGCTCGATCAAAAGGAGGATGCCGAAGATCACGAAGCTGTCGATGGACTGGATGATGGGGACCGGAACACGCCGTCCTTGCTCCCCGGCGTAGTACATGCCGTACCAGGCGGCGGTCCTCGCGCCGCCGCCGGCGAACATGAGCTGGGGACCGAGCAGGCGACCTACCCCCCACGCCGCCATGAGCACCGGCGCCACCAGGTCGAGGCCCTTCGTGACGCCGAGCTCCGGGCAGCGGTGCCGGGCGATCAGGACGCCGGTGGGCACACCGAGCAGGAGGCCACCGAACGAAGAGAGCCCGCCGTGCCAGACGGAGAGGATCTCTCCAGGGTTGGAGCTGTAGTAGGAGAGGTCGGAGAGCACGTGCACCATGCGGGCGCCGATGATGGCCGCCACCACGACCCAGAGGAACATCCCCGCGAGCCAGCGAGTCTCGTACCCGTTGTCGCGCAGACGGCGCTCGAAGTAGCGGTAGGCGAACCAGAACGTGATCGCCAGCCCGATGCCGTAGGTGTGCACGAGCAACGGCCCGATGTGGAACGAAACTGGGATCGGCTTCACGAGGTCCCCAGGCTAACGCCCTGTTTGGTCGTTTTGTCCGCGTTGGTTCTAAGGTCCCGTGCAATGGGTGCGCTCGATCAGAAGGTGGCGGTGGTGACGGGGGGCGCCTCGGGCATCGGCCTGGCAAGCGCCACGCGCATGGCGGGTGAAGGTGCGAAGGTCGTCGTTGTCGACGCGGACGGTCCGGGTGCTGAGCGCGCCGCGTCCGCTATCGGCGGTGTGCCGGTACACGCGGATGTGAGCCGTCGCCCGCAGTGGGACGCCGTTGTGGACGCCGTGCGGTCTTTGGGCGGCGTGGACGTCGTCTACCTGAACGCCGGTGTCGGTACGGGCCAGACAGAGCTGGCGCTGCTCGAGGACGAGCAGTACCGCCGGATCATGGGGGTGAACGTCGACGGCGTGGTCTTTGGTGCGCGTGCCCTGCTGCCCGAGCTCGAGGCGCGCGGATCCGGAGCGATCGTCGTCACCGCCTCGCTCGCGGGGATCATGGCGTTCCCCCCGGATCCTGTATACGCCATGACCAAGCACGCTGTTGTGGGCCTGGTGCGCTCGCTCGCCCCGTACCTCGCAGAGAGGGGCGTGACGATCAACGCGATCTGCCCGGGTCTGGTCGACACCCCCCTCATCGACGGGAAGATACGCGACGCGATGGCCGGTTCGGACTTCCCGCTCATAGCCCCGGGATCGGTGGCCGAGGCTGTGCTAGCTGCTGTGGCCGGTACCGCGACCGGCCAGGTCATCGTGGTCCAACCGGGCAGGGCTCCGGTGCCGTACCGCTTTGGTGGGGTTCCGGGGCCGCGCGTTGCCGGTGCTGCGGGGAAGACCCCCCCGATTGGCTGAGCGACCAAGGCCAACGTCAGGCTCCCCCGACGCGACCTGAGCTTCGGGAGCACGAGGGAGCCCTTCGGCGCGCCGAAAACTCGCTTCGCACGGATAGCGTCAGCATGTGCACCCCATCGAGCGGCTGCGGTATGTGGCCCGGGCCGGTCGGGCAGACCCTTCGCAGCTCGCGGCACAGGCGGCATGGGCCCTCGCCGACCTCGCTGAGCGCGAACCACCCGCGCTGGTCCCGGCATGTCACCGGCTGCTCGATCGCCAACCCGGTTGCGGACCGTTGTGGTGGCTTGCAGCGCGAGTGCTGAGCGCGGGCGACCCCGCTTCCGAAGCGCATCGGTGCGCGCAGGATCTCGAGGATGACCCGACTCGAATTCTGATGCTCGAGGCTCTGCCTCCCGGAGCGCACGCTGTCCGCAAGGGAGCGATGAGCGAGCTGTCGAGCGCCGATCTCGTGGTGGTGGTGGCCGAAGCGTTCGGCCCGGGCGGGATGGTGGCCGACTCTTCGTGCGGCGCCCTGCTCGACGCGGCGCGCGTAGCCGAGGTGCCGGTGTGGGTGGAGTCAGGCATCGGGCGTGTGATGCCGCCGCGAATCTGGGAGGCCATGTCCTGGCGCCTGGGAGCCTCCCGCATGCAGGGCCGCAAAGCGGTTTCTTCGGGCGCTCACGCGCACAATGTGCGTTTCGCCCTCACCAGGGGTAACAGCACCCTGTTCGATCACCGTGGCGTGGAGAAGGTGGTGGGCCCCACCGGAGCGCAGCCTCTTGCGGTCGCCCTCGCCGGCTGCGACTGTCCTGAGCTGCCAGAGCTCTTGGAAGAGCCGTAGCAGGCCGGGCTCGAAGCGCTAGCCGTGGGGGTTTCGACGGGTCCAGGGGCGCCAGCCTCGAGGCGATATCGGCTCCGGCTTGCGGTTTGTGACGCCTGATAGCCTCCGCGAAATGGGCGAGATGATCGAGTTTCCGAGCAACGGGTCCGCGGGCCGAGGTTATCTGGCTTGCGCGTCGGGAGGTGGCCCCGGAGTCGTCGTGATCCAGGAGTGGTGGGGCCTCGTGCCGCACATAACGGACGTCTGCGAGCGCTTCGCCTCCTCGGGGTTCACCGCTCTCGCACCGGATCTCTACAGGGGCAAACAGGTGACCGAACCGGACGAGGCGGGCAAGGCGGCGATGGCGATGAAGGCGGATGTCGCGGTGCGAGACATGTCGGGAGCGGTAGACGAACTGCTCAAGCACGCGACGGGGAACAAGGTCGCAGTGGTGGGCTTCTGCATGGGCGGAGGGCTCGCGCTCACCCTCGCCACTCGCCGGCCGGATGCAGTGTCGGTGTGCGTTCCGTTCTATGGCATCTCCATGCGACCGGACCTGCAACCCGACTACTCGAAGCTCGACGCTGCCGTCCTCGGGCACTACGCGGAACTCGACGAGTACTGCCCACCCGACGCGGCGCGCGATCTGGAGGCCCGGCTGCGGGGTTTGGGCAAGGAAGCGCAGATCCACATCTATCCCGGCGCCGACCATGCTTTCTTCAACGATACGAGACCGGAGGTTCACAACGCCGAGGCGTCGGCCCTTGCCTGGCAACGCACCCTCGACTTCATGCGCTCGCATCTCGGTTGAAGCGCGCGTCGAGGGGCATCTAGGTGCGCAAATAGGATTGGTCCATGTCTGAACGCAGCCGTAACCTACCTCGCCGATCTTGTTTCTCGACTCCGGGCTCGAACCTGCGGTTCCTGGAGAAGGCGCCGAGCGTTCCCGCCGACATGTCGTTCCTCGACCTCGAGGACTCGGTCGCACCGCTGGAGAAGGAGGCTGCGCGCGCCAAGGTGGTCTCGGCCATCCGCAAGCAGAGCTGGGACGGCCGTGTCCTGTGCGTGCGGGTCAACGCGTGGGATACCAAGTGGACCTACGGCGACGTGATCGAAGTCGTTTCTAACGCCGGGGAGCGCCTCGACGAGATCATGTTGCCGAAGGTGCAGTCTGCTTCGGAGATCGTTGCCCTGGACCTGTTGCTCAGCCAGGTGGAGAAGACGAGCGGACTTCCTCCGCGTCACATCGGGATCGAGGCGCAGATCGAGACCACGCGCGGTCTCATTGCCGTTGACGACATCTGCGCCGCGTCCGACAGGCTCGAAGCCATCATCTTCGGCCCGGCGGACTTCGCCGCCTCCATGGAGATGCCGGTACTGACAGGAGGGGTGCAGATCCCCGAGTACCCTGGCGACCATTTCAATTACGTGTTCTCGCGGATCTTGATGGCGGGCAGGGCGAACGGCTTGCAGGTGATCGACGGTCCGTACCTGAAGGTGAAGGACATCGAGGGCTTGCGCGACTTCGCCCAGCGCACGCGTATCCTCGGCTACGACGGCAAGTGGGCACTCACCCCGGACCATGTGACCGCTCTGAATGACATTTATTCGCCTACCCAGGAGCAGTTCGACCAGGCGTGGGACATCCTCGATGCCTACGAGAAGGCCACTGAGACCGAGCACAAGGGTGCTGTGATGTTCGGGGACGAAATGATCGACGAGGCGAGCCGCAAGATGGCGACGAAATTCGTCATGCGCGGCGAACGCGCGGGGCTACGCCACTCGAAGGGATGATCCTGCTACGTGACGGCGCGTTCGAGGAGGCGACGGGCCACCACTTTCAAGGCCAGGGTCTCGTCAGCGCCTTCGAAGATCGAAAGCACGCGGGCGTCGACGAAGTAGCGACTCACCCCATATTCTTCTGCGTACCCCATGCCCCCGTGGACCTGCATGGCTTCGCGCGTGACCCATTCAGCCGCCCTGCAGACATAGGCCTTTAGCATCGAGGCCTCGAGCGATCCTTCGCCCTTCGCCATGAGCCGTGCCACCTGGTACGAGAACTGGCGCGCGGCCTGAACGAGCACGGCCATCCTGGCGAGCTTTGCACGAGTGAGCTGGTACTCGATGATCGGTTTACCGAACACCACCCGACTGGTCGCGTAGTCGAGAGCAGCTTCGTACGCGGCCTGCATGACACCAAGCGCGCGGGCAGCGGTCTGCAGCCGCCCGTTCTCGAACCCCTCCATCTGCAGGTAGAAACCGCGGCCCACCCCGTCTTGTCCACCGATCAGGTTCTCGGCCGGCACGAACCAGTTCTCGAAAGCGATCTCGTAGGAGTGCATGCCGCGGTACCCGATGGTGTCGATCGGCCGCCCCTCCATGCGTCCCGGCGGGTCGCTGCGCGAACCGGCGGCAGGGTCCTGGACGAGCAGGAACCCTCTTCCGTCGCCTCGCTCTTTCTCCACGACGAACAACGAGAGGCCACGATGCGCCTTGGAGCGGTCGGGGTCGGTGCGCGCCAGCAGCATGAGAACTTCTGCGCGCGCGGCGAAGGTGCACCAGGTCTTCACTCCGTTTATCGGCCACCCGCCCTGTGTGGGGGTGGCCGAGGTGATCACCGCTGCCACGTCCGAGCCGAAGTCGGGCTCGGTGACCGCCACCGCGTTCATGACTTCGCCCGTGGCCAGCTTGGGCAGCCATTTCTGTTTTTGGGCGTCAGTGCCGCCTGCCACCAGCGCACGCGCCAGGATCTCCGGGCGCGTGATGAGTGAGCCGCCGGCACCGAGCGAGCCCCACGACAGCTCCTCCGTGGCGACCACCATCCCCAGATAGTCGCTCTCGCCGCCGGTGGCGAAGCCGCCGTACTCCTCGGGGATCGACAGTCCGAGCGCCCCCATCTCGGCGAGGCCGGAGATGATCTGCTCGGGGATGTCGTCGTTCGCGCGGTGGATGTGCTCCGCGCGCGGGCGCAGCTGGTCCTCGGCGAACCGGTGGAAGGTCTCCCGGACGAGAGCGAAGTCCGGGTTCAGGTGACGCTCACCTTCGACTCCGCACAGCGAAGCCAGGAAGCTCGGGTCACGGTATGCCGAAACGAATTCGGCAGCCGGCGCCATCCATCCGGACCTCGCGCCCCATGATGCCTCTCGCCCCAGCACTCGCGCTGCAAGGTCGCCAAGCACGTCGGCGACGAACGCACAAGCGATGCGTGCCTCTGTGTCACCGTGCCGCGCGTACTCGAGAGCTGCTTTGGCGGTGCTTACCCCTGCAGCGGCGTGGGCGAGGTCGTAGGCGACCACCTGCTCCGAATCGAGGTCGGCACAACCGGCCAGGACCCGCGCCGCTCCTGTCACCAGCGAGCTCGCCAGCCCGACGGTCTTCGCCGCCTCTTCGAGGTCGGGCGCGCCGCGTTCGGATGTCGCAGGACCGGCCACGCCGGAAGGCTATTACAGGCCTGTTCAGCCGGCGCGGCCTATGACCGTGACTAGCGGTGGCAGCACCACCGGATCATCCCCCGGGTCGACACCGGTGAGCGATCGCAAGTACTCCGAGACAGGTCCGGGGCCGGCACCTGCCGGCGCCTCGGCCCAGGCGTCGAGTATCTCCAGGCCTGTCTCCCTCGCGAGGGCGGGCAGCAGCGCGCCCACGTCGGGATGGGGCGCATCAGGCATCGACATGGCCTTTCCACCGACGCGCCCTGCCGAGGTTATGGGCTCTTGCGCTACGAGGAACCCTCCGGGCTTCACCGCTCGGCGCATGCGCCCCAAAACCACAGAGGGCTCGACAACGTGCATGAGAAGGAACCGGCAGAACGCCAGGTTCACGAGTTCTGGAAGCAACAGGTCTTCTCCGGCCTGGGTGATGGCCAGGACCTGGCTGTGCGCGGCTGCCGCGGCCGCGGTCTCATCACGTGAGCGCGGGTCACTGTCGACCGCGTAGACTCGTCCGGAGACGCCGACGATCTCGGCCAGTGCCACCGAAACGTCACCACCGCCCGCTCCGACGTCCACACAGCGCCAACCGGGTCCGACGCCAAGGCGCTCGAGAGCGGTGACGAGCGGGCGCCGGTAGACGTCGTCTCGCAGCGCGTTCGGCACGTCTGAACGCTACCCGGGTCGGTCTTGCTCGCGGCTTGGAAACCCCCTGGTGCTCGCATCGGCTGTAACCTCGCCTTGGTGAAGGTGACCATGCTGCTGTGCGACGCGGCCCAGGTGGCCGACGGGAAGCTCTTCGTTCTCGGCGGAGGCTGGTCGCTCACCGGGCCCGATCCGACTCCTTCAGCCATCGCCATGAAGATCGACGTCGGTTGGCACGAGGTGGAGCGTCCCCATCACTGGGAGCTCTACCTGGAAGACGCGGACGGGCGCCCGGTCATGGTGGAGACGCCCGACGGGACCCATCCTGTGGAGGTACGCGGTGAGTTCAACGTGTCACGGCCGAGCACCGTGCCGGAGGGCACGCCTATCGACGTGGCTCTAGCGGTGAATCTGGGTCCCCTACCCTTGGAGCCGGGCAATCGTTTCACCTGGCGCCTGACCATCGACGGGAACGTCGAGGAAGGCTGGGCGCTCGGCTTCACCACGCGTCCACGCCCTGCCGCTGAGACTTGAGTGCCTCGTCGACCGGTAGCTCACGTCGAAGCCGCAAGGCGGTGGCAAGAAGGGACCCGGGCGAGGCGCCGGAGACCGGGCCTCGGAGCCGTCGGTAGAGTCGACTGCCATGACCGTCTACGAGCGCCCCTTCGGCCGTTGCTTCGAGGATTTCGAGATCGGCGACGTCTACCGGCACTGGCCGGGCAAGACCATCACCGAGTACGACGACCACCTTTTCTGCATGATCACGATGAACCACCATCCGTTGCACACGAACGAGTGGTTCGCCGAGCACGAGACGGTACAAGGTCGCAACGTCGTGGTCGGCAATCTCGTTTACTCGCTCGTGCTCGGCATGAGCGTCCCGGACGTGAGCGGCGCGGCTATCGCGAACCTCGAGGTCGAGTCGCTGGTGCACCGTCACCCCACGTTTCACGGCGACACGATCTACGCGGAGAGCCGCGTCGTGCATAAGGTCCCGTCGTCCTCGAAGCCCGATAGAGGCGTCGTCACCGTGGAGACCAAGGGGTTCAACCAGCGCGGCGAGGAGGTCTGCTACTTCCGCCGAAAGGTCATGGTGTGGAAGCGTGGCTCCGCACCTGCGCGGGCGCGCCCTTACCCTGACGACATCTGGTCGTGACGCCCGAGGGCACCTTGGTTGACGAGAGCGCCGCTTGCTCCACTCCGAGTGAGTAGCGTTTCGGCCCGTGCCCACCATCGTTCCCTCCGAGGTGATCGCCGACGTCGTGGTGATCGAGCCGGACGTCCACGGCGATGAGCGTGGCCGCTTCGTCGAGACCTACCGCCGGTCGTGGTTTGGGCTCGGCCGTGAGATGATCCAGGCAAACCGTTCGGAGAAGCAGGCAGGTGCCGTTGTCGGGTTGCACTACCACCTCCACCAAGCCGACTACTGGTTCCTTCTCAGGGGGAGGGCTCGAGTCGTTCTGCACGATCTGCGGGTGGGATCCCCCACCGACGGCGCGACCCAGGTTCTCGAGCTCGACGGGGCGGTCGACCGCGGCCTGTTCATCCCTCCGGGGGTGGCCCACGGGTTCTCCTCTCTCACAGACGTTCTGCTGTGGTACCTGGTCGACGGGTACTACAACCCGGCTGACGAGCTAGGAGTGGCGTGGGACGATCCGGAAATAGGCGCTGATTGGGGCATCTCAGACCCGGTGCTGTCCGATCGCGACCGCGCAAACCCTCCTCGATCCGCCATCGAATCCGCTCTGAGGCCTCGGTTCGGCCTTCGCACGTGACCGAGCACACGGCATGCGCGAGGGAAGACCCGACGCGATTCGAGGAGCCGAAGCGATGGTCGGAGCGGTCGACCGTGCGGGTCGGTTGGACGCGAGAGACGTGAGGCGGCACTCTGGCACTGTGGACGAGTCGCGGCAATGGGTCGAGTTCGGTCGTTGGCTGACCGAACAGCGCGAGGAGCGCGGTCTTCGCCGTCGCGACGCCGCGCGCCGGGCCAAGATCTCCGAAGCGCTGTTGCGGGACCTTGAGACCGGTCGCAAGGAGGCTATCGGTGGGATCCGGCTGCTTCCGAACCCGAGCCACGACGTGCTCGAGCGTGTGGCGAGTGCGCTGGAGCTGCCGGTCGAGGCCCTCCTCGCTCGCATCGGGCGCCCGACCGTAGGACAAGGTGGACAGCCCGGCGCGCTCTCACGCGGCGATCACCGTCCCGAAGAAGACGGATCGGTGCTGGCGCTGAAGCTGCGGCGCCTATCCGAACGCGATCGGCTCATCGTCGAGCGCGTAGTGGACGCAATGATCGAGAACCAGGACGGCTAGCGGATAAGCAACTCGGGGAGTGGCCGAAACTTCACGCCAGGGGCCGATTCGGTCTCTTTTCGGTTGGCGTTCGGCTGCCGCGGAGGAATCCCTCGTGCTTCGTGTACCCGCGATACCCATTGGCTCCTGGATTGGGTTGAATAGTGGTGATGACCGTTGTGCTCGTGGTAGGTGCGATCGCCGCGCTCGGAGCCGTGGTCGTAGGGGCCACCTGGCGTCGCTCGTCCGACGAGCGGCAGTCGGTTCGCGACTACCACCAGACCCTGGAGACGCTCCGGCATCTTTCAGACCGCAACCTCGGCAATGGCGTTCGTGAGACGCCCGGTCAGGCGCCTTCGGGTTCTCAGAGGCAGCCCGGTCCTTCGCGGCGCGACCACGAGCCCGTGCAGGGCGGGTCACGGACGACGGGTGGCCCTGCTCGGGCGGGCGACCCCCAGGTGACGGTCGGCACTCCTACGGACAGCGGTTTTGGAACCCAAACCCCTTCCCGGTCGGAGACCCTGGTCGGCAGGTCGGGACCTGCTCGAAACGGCAACGCCGCTCACATAGCGGCGCGCACCCGGGATGTCGGCGTCGACAAGACGATGCTGTTAGGGGACGACGACGCCGAGCCCTCGCCGATCGCACCCTCTGCCACCGTCTCTGTGCTGGCATCGGGCCGGGCCTTGTACCGCCAGAGACGACCGGCTCACAGTGGCAGTCCCCTCCAGCCAAGGAGAAGGAGCCTTCTCACCGCGCTGATCGTGGTCGTGTTGGTCGCCGTGGTGGCAGTGGCGCTAGTCCTGGCTCCCTCGAGCTCGTCACACAGGCGCGGCGGTGCCAACTCCACTCACACGACCTCGGCACACTCCTCCACGCCCTCCACCAGGTCGGGCTCGTCGTCGCACAAGCACAAGACCCCCACCCCCGCGTCGCAGACTCTCCAACCCACCACCTCGAGCGTCACAGCCGCTGCGTACTCGGTACCTGCCAGCGCTTACACCGTCGGGCTCTCGACGTCGGGTCCCTGTTGGGTCCTCGCCACCGCGATGGCCACAGGCAAGGTGCTCTGGACAGGGACGATGGAGGCAGGTGAGAGCCAGCAAATCCCGGCGACGGGCAGCCTCTTGGTGCGGCTCGGCGCCAACGACGTCACCGTGTCGCTCAACGGAGAGCCCGTGACCCTCCCGGCGGGACACCAGTCCCCGTTCGACCTGACCTTCCAGTCAGCCTGATCCGGCCTGCGATCGGCTTGGGGCCTGGATGTATGTCCCGGCTCCTCCAGCGCGCCGCCGGTACAGGCGGTTGTTACTATGTAAGTAGGAGAAATTCCCACTAGACGGGTCACGATTGCCGGGAAGGGCACTCCCCCCCGGGGTGATCGAGGCCAGGGGTGAGCCATGGCTAGCACTGAGATCGATCTGGGCCGCTACAAACTCGGCTGGAGCGACGTCGAGGACTACGTCTTCAAGCCGAAGAAGGGCCTCTCCGAGAACATCGTGCGCGAGATATCGGAGATGAAGGGCGAACCCAAGTGGATGCGCGACTTCCGCCTGCGGGCCTTGAAGAGGTTCTTCGCCAAGCCGATGGCGCCGTGGTTCGCCGTCAACATGCCGGACCTGGACTTCGACGACATCTACTACTACGTGAAGCCGATACAGGGACAGGTGAAGGACTGGGACGCCCTGCCTGAAGCCATCAGGAACACCTACGAGAAGCTCGGCATCCCCGAGGCGGAACGCAAGTACCTCGCCGGAGTCACCTCACAATATGAATCCGAAGTCGTGTACCACCGCAATCGTGAAGATCTCGAGGCCCAGGGCGTCCTCTTCTGCGACATGGACACTGCTGTGCGCGAGTACCCCGACATCGTGCGCAAGTGGTTCGCCACCATCATCCCGCCGAACGACAACAAGTTCGCCGCGCTGAACTCGGCTGTCTGGTCGGGAGGGTCCTTCATCTATGTGCCGCCCGGTGTCTCGGTCGACATGCCTCTGCAGGCGTACTTCCGGATCAACGCCGAGAACATGGGTCAGTTCGAGCGGACTCTGATCATCGCCGACGAGGGTGCTCAGGTCCACTACATCGAAGGATGCTCCGCCCCCGTCTACTCCACGGACTCGCTGCATTCGGCGGTGGTGGAGCTCGTGGCATTGCCAGGGAGCCGAATCACTTACACCACCATCCAGAACTGGTCGAACAATGTCTACAACCTCGTCACCAAGCGCGCCCGCGCCGAAGCCGAATCGCACGTTGAATGGATCGACGGCAACATCGGCTGTCTCGCGGAGGGCTCGAGGGTGACTACCCCGAACGGTGTGAAGCCAATCGAATTGGTGAGCTCGGGGGAGCAGGTGCTCTCCTTCGACGAGACGAGTGGAGAGCTGTGCTTCCACACCGTGACCGCCAAGCGCTTCTCCGGTCACCAGCCGGTGCGCGAAGTGCGTGTTGGCGAGCGCAGACTTCGGGTCACCGACAACCATCCGTTCTATTCCTACGTCTACGACCCGACGCGGCTCAAGAAGCTTGGTCGCTACGACCTTGGGTACGTGCGCGCCGATCAGCTCGAAGAGGCCATCGTGCCTGCCACGTCCATCGACTACGGCCGTCCTCACAAACTCGAGCGCGGTGACACCATGACATCGTTCGTCGGGGTCAACCAGTATGCCGACGCGTTCGGGAGCGTACGGTCCCGCCACCCCCGGCTGACGCCGGTCGAGGAGACCACGAACGACGTTATGTGGCTGTTCGGCTTGTTCGTTGGAGACGGATCCATCGAGCGCGAGCTGGCAGGCAATGGTGGGTCGCGCTGGGCGAGGGTGACGTTCTCGACGCCGGGGAAGGACCGTGCCCGCCCGCGCCTCCTGAGGATCATGGCCGCGCTCTTACCGGGAACCACACCGGGCGAGCGCGCCGACGCGGTGGCACTGTGCTGGTCCAGCGTCGAGCTGGCCGACCTGCTCGAGCTGAACGGCTTCTCGACCGGTGCGCATGCCAAGCGACTCCCGGAGTGGGTCCTCGACCTGCCCGAGAGCCAGCGCCTCTCATTCGTGGCCGGGTATCTCGACTCCGACGGCTTCGCGCCTGGCGGGCGACGAGGCTTCAGCCTCGAATCGGTCAACCGGCCTCTGCTCGAGGACGTTGCCTGCGTGCTCACCTCGCTCGGGATCCCCTCGCGCTTTTTCACCGAATATGACGAGGAGCGTGAGGTCCACATCCTGGACTACGTCTCGACCAGTAAGGGGAGCCACCGGCTCGAATTCCCAACCGACGCGCGAATCTGTGACCTGGTCAGCGAGCAGTTGCGGCAGGCGGCTCTCTCGACGGCACCTGCGGCACGGCACTGGTTCACGAAGGTCGGCCGCTCGCAGATCGAATTGCCCGACACCGTCGAGATTCGCAAGGTGAAAGTGGGTGAGCCCTCGGCAGCCGTTCCAACTTGGGACATCGAGGTCGAGGGAACTGGCAATTTCGTGTCCGAAGGGTTCATCGTGCACAACAGCAAGCTGACGATGAAGTACCCCTCGGTCTACCTGGTAGGCCCGAAGGCATCGGGCGAGGTGTTGTCGGTGGCCTACGCGGGCCCCGGCCAGCACCAAGACGCAGGGGCGAAGATGATCCACGTCGCGCCGGAGACCTCCTCGACGATCGTGTCGAAGTCGATCTCGAAGGACGGGGGCCTGTCCACGTACCGGGGCCTGGTTCGGGTGGACGAAGGGGCGAAGCACTCGAAGAGCTTCGTGCGCTGCGACGCGCTCATCCTCGACGAGAACTCCACCTCGGAGACCAAGCCTTACATGGAGGTCGCGGAGCGCGACGCGCAGATCGGCCACGAGGCGACCGTGTCGAAGATAGGCGAGGACCAGCTCTTCTACCTGATGAGCCGCGGCCTGTCGGAGAGCCAGGCCATGGGCATGATTGTGAACGGCTTCATCGAGCCGATCACCCGCACCCTGCCCATGGAGTACGCGGTGGAATGGAGCCGCCTCATCGAGCTCCAGATGGAAGGCGCGGTCGGCTGATCTAGTGGCGCCCCGGCATGGCGCGCGTGGCGAGGATCGAGCCTGAGCATGAGAGGATGGCGCCGTGCCGATGCGCGAAGAGTGCAAGCACTTCCAGAGCCGGACCTACGACAGCGGTGAGGTCGTTCGGTTCTGCGAACTGGATCTGGCGCCCGAGGCACCTTGGCGCTGCCCCGAGGGTTGTGCGTCCTACGAGCGGCGCCTCTCGGGCGCTGGTTGGGTGACCGGCAGCCTCGTGGAACCGGCCCTCGAGGACGAGCCGAGCCCCGGCGGGCCGGACGTGGTCCACCTGCTCGAGCAGGCTGAGGACATCGTGGACTCCGTTGTGCCCGAGACGTTTTCCGAGGTGGAACGCGAGGACGAGCGCGCCGAGCGTCGCCAGGGAGCAGCCCGCCGCCGTTGGCCCTGGAGCCGGCGCAGCTGAGAACCTTTCAGCGCCCCTCGAATTGAGGCGATCGCTTCTCCATGAACGCGGTCATCGCCTCGACCAGGTCGTCGGACTGCAGGAAGCCGGCGTTCCAAGCGGCTACGTAGTCGAGCCCGTCGGTCACCGAGCGGTTCTCACAGGCTCGGAGGACGGCTTTCGTCCCCTGGACGGCCAGGGGGGAGTTGGTCGCGATCTCCGAGGCGAGAGCTCGGGCGGCTTGCTGGGTGTCGGCCGCGTCGAGCAGCACGTCGTTCACGAGCCCGATCTCCTTGGCCCGCGCTGCGGTGACGTCTTTGCCGGTGTACGCGAGCTCGGCTACGTGGCCCTTGCCGATGATGCGCGGGAGACGCTGAAGGCTGCCGAGGTCGGCGACGATGGCCACCCGGGTCTCGCGCACGGAGAAAAGGGCGTCCGCGCTCGCCAAGCGGATGTCGCAGGCGCTCACCAGGTCGACGCCTCCTCCGATGCAGTAGCCGTGCACAGCGGCGATCACGGGCTTCGGGCAATCGGCTACAGAGGTGATGGACTGTTGGAGACGCTGGATGTTCGACCGGGCACGAGCCGCCCGGGCCGCCATCGAGGATGGCCGACGTCTCCCGTCAGTTCTCGCATTGGTACCGCTTGCGTCGGGGTCCGACAGCTGAGCTCCCATCGCCTTGAGATCGAGGCCGATGGTGAAGTCCGTCCCGCTCGCTGCCACCACGACGGCGCGCACACCGTCCTCGGAGGAGATCTCCGCCATCGCCACGGGCAGTTCCTCGAAGAACGACGGTCCCATCGCGTTGCGGGCCTCGGGACGGTCGAGCCATACGGTGGCGACATGGCCGTCTCTTTCGATACGGATGACGCGGTCGGAGGACATGCCGCCACACTAACCTCGGTGGGCACGACCCCGGCCCCGTTCACTGCCGACGCGTCCGCCGCACTGGGCGGCCCGCAGTGGTTGGCGCGCCGTCGGGCCGAGGCATTCGGGCGTTTCGCCGGGATGGCGTTGCCGACCGAGGCGGAGGAGATATGGCGCTACAGCGGCATAGACAGCTTCGATCTCGACTCCTTCGCACCGATATCTGCACCGATACCTGCACCGATGGAGAGGGGAGGTGGCTCCTCGGATCTAGTGGTGGGTGAGGCGCTCGCACGAGGGCTCGGACCGCGCGCCGCGCTGGTGGTCACACGAGACGGGGTGGTCCGCGCCGTCAAGACCGAGCCCGATCTACCCGAGGGCGCGATCGAGATCAGCGCTGCACGCGCGGGTGGGGACGATGGCGAGAAGCCGCCTGGGCTCGGCGAGCTGGGGTACCCCCGCGACGCTTTCGGGGAGCTGCACGAGGCATTTCTGGCCGACGTCGTTCTCGTAACCGTGGTGCCGAAGGTTCTGATCACCCGCCCGGTGGTGGTGGTCCATCTGGTCGGCCCCGCGGACGGAACCGCCAGCACTCCGGTCTCTGGAGGAACGTTCTCGTGTTTCCCGCGCACGCTCGTGCGGATCGGGCGATCGGCGACCGCGGGCGTGATCGAGCTGCTCGCCAGCGCGGGGTCGAGCGCGCTCGTGGTGCCGGTGACCGAGCTCGACGTCGCCGAGGACGGGTGCCTCGATTACGCGAACCTGCAGGTGCTCGACCAGAGATCCACGCAGCTCGCGTTGCAGGCGAGCCGGGTGGATCAACACGGCACCCTGCGGTCTTTTACCGCCGCGCTCGGAGGTCGCTATGCGCGGGTTCGCACAGACTCCGACGTGGCTGGCGAAGGGGCACGATCGTCCCTGCTTGCCGGCTACCTCGGCACCGACGACCAGGTCCACGATTTCCGTACGTTGCAGGACCACCACGGGCCGCGCACGCACAGCGAATTGCTGTTCACGGGAGCGGTCGCAGACCGAGCTCGTTCGGTCTACAGCGGCCTCATACGCATCGAGCGCGGTGCCCACGGAGCCGATGCCTTTCAGACCAACCACAACCTTGTCCTGTCAGAAGGAGCACACGCCGACTCGGTGCCCAACCTCGACATAGACGAGAACGACGTGCGCTGCAGTCACGCGTCCACCGTGGGTCCCATTGACGAGGAACAGCGCTATTACCTCGAGTCGCGGGGGATCGAGCCATCAGTGGCGGAACGGTTGATCGTCCTCGGGTTCTTCTCGGACCTCGCCGCCCACGCTCCCTTCGAGGGTGTGGGGAAGTTCTTGGAGGACGCCGTGCGCCAGCGGTTGTCGGGGCGCCTACCCGGGGATCGACTTTCGGACGCCCCACCGGGAGACGGAGATGGGTGACGTCGTTCGCGTCTGCGGACGCGAGGAGATCGAAGCGGGTTCCGCCCGCCGGTTCGATGTCGATGGCCACCGGATCGCGCTCGTTCGAATCGGTGATGAGTTCTACGCGATCGGCGACATTTGCAGCCACGAGAACTACTCGCTCTCCGAAGGAGAGGTGATGGTCGAAGAGCGCGAGCTCGAATGTCCGAAGCACGGTTCGACGTTCGACCTGCGCACCGGGGAGGCCTGCTCGCTTCCCGCCACCAAGGCGGTGCCCGTCTATGCCGTGCGCGTCGAGGGAGACGACGTGCTGTTGGAGCTGCCGTGAACGCGCCATCTGCCCCCCGCAGCAACGAGCGTCGCGGTCTCGACGTGCCGCACGAGCTCGTGGTGGACGCATTGCGCGCCGGAGTTCCGGGGCGCGAGGTCCTCTTCGGAGTGGACCTGGTCGTGAGAAGTGGCGAGGTTCACGCCGTGATGGGTCCGAACGGGTCGGGCAAGAGCACGCTCGCTCATGTCCTCATGGGTAAGCCCGGCTACCAGGTGCTGGGCGGGACGGTCACCTTCGACGGCGAAGACCTCCTGGCGATGGCTCCCTGGGAGAGGGCGCACATGGGCCTCTTCCTGGCTCCGCAGTACCCAACCGAGGTGCCCGGCGTCCGCCTCACCGACGTGCTCGCCGAGGCCCTTGCTTCGCGCGGCGCCGGTGATGGCGACGCGGCCGGCGCTGAGCGGGTGGAGGGTCTTCAGGCTCGCCCAGCGGCCGAGCGCGCCTGGACCGAGGCAGTCCGCCTCGGGTTCGAGACGCGTCTGCTCGACCGGGCGCTCAACGTCGACCTGTCCGGTGGAGAGCGCAAGCGGAGCGAGACGCTGCAGCTTGCGGTAATTCAGCCCCACATCGCGGTCCTCGACGAGCTCGACTCGGGACTCGACATCGACGGCCTGCGCGTCGTTGCTCGGCGCGTTCTGACAGGCGTCGACGAGTGGGGGCTCGGTGTGCTGGCGATCACCCATTACCGCCGCTTGCTCAGCGCCCTCGTCCCCGACATGGTGCACGTTTTGGTGGACGGCCGTGTCGTGGCGGAAGGAGGTCCCGAGCTGGCCGAAGAGGTCGATCGGACCGGGTACGCGGCCTACTAGAGAGTGCACGTACACGCGAGTGCCGGGGGTGGGTGACACCGCGCGTCGTGTCACACGCTGTACCGTCTGGCAACATGGCGCGTGATCTCGAACGGGAAAGCGCCGCGGGCGTCATCGGGCGAAGTTCTTCTCGAGGAAGGCGTTCTGCAGGTCCTGGCTCTGTCGTGGCACGTCCGGTTGTCGCACCCCCGCGCAGTTCCGTGCCAGCACTTTCTCCGTCCAGGCGACGCCCTCGCAGGCGCCGAAGCGCCGGCGAGCGAGTCCTCAAGATCGCGGCGATCTTCGTCGCCGTGGTCCTGGTGGTGGCGGGAGGGGTATATGGCTACCTGCGCTATCGCCTCGGCCAGGTCAAGTCGATCAACTGCGCGACATGCGCGGCGGTTGCCGACGGTGCCCCGTACAACGTGCTCCTCGTGGGCTCTGACTCCCGAGTGGGGAACACAGGGTCGGCCTCGCGCGCTTTCGGTAGTGCGTCCCAGGTGGGAGGACAGCGCAGCGACACCATCAAGATCCTCCACGTCGACCCGACCTCGGGTACTGCAAGGCTCCTGTCGATCCCGCGCGACACCTACATTGCGCTGTCGGACATGCCGTCGGGCAGCGGCCTCGCCACGGACAACAAGATCAACACCGCGTTCAACGACGGTCCCGGCCCGCTGGTCCAGACGATCGAGAGCACCTTTGGGATTCCCATCGCCCACTTCGTGATCGTCGACTTCAGCGGGGTGATCGACCTCGTCAACTCGGTCGGGGGCATCAAGCTCGACTTCCCCTACCCGGTGCGGGACAACGACAACGGTAACAACAACTCCGGCCTGAACATCCCCCAGGCGGGCTGCCAGACCCTGAACGGGAACATGGCGCTGGCACTCGCCCGTTCTCGCTACTACGAGTACGAGGAACGTCCCGGCTACTGGGTATACGACCCATCGAGCGACCTGGGACGCATCCAGCGCCAGAACACCATCATCGAGGCCGTGATCAACAAAGCGAAGTCGAGCTACAACCCGCTCACGATCAATGCTTTCCTCGGCTCGATCGTCCACGACATCGCGAAGGACAACGGCATGTCGAGCGGCGCGATGCTCGCGCTTGCCCAGCGGTACCACGCGTTCTCGGGATCATCCCTACAGACGTTCACCTTGCCGACGACAGGTGGGTACTCGAGCGTCGCGGGGGACGTGGAGGTCGTCCAGGAGCCTGCGGCCCAGCAGGTGATCACCCAATTCCTGGGCTCACAGCCGAGCTCTGTGGTGACGGCGCCTCTTGATGCCTACGGCTCGCCGATCGCGGTGCCGTCGACCGTGACGAGCTCGCCGTCTGGATCATCGGCGCGCTCGGGAAGCTCGGGTGCCTCGGGCTCGTCGACCCCCGCCACCGTGCCGGGCACAGGACCGTTCAACCCGACTCCCTGCTGAGCTCGTCCGGCGGGTGATCTTCGCGCTCAGCCGGCGCCGATCTCGTCGAGGCTTTGGGCGAGCGCGTTCCAAGACAAGGTGGCGCACTTGATACGGACCGGGAACTTGACCACCCCTTGGAGAGCGGCAAGCTCGCCAAGGGTTTCGAGGTCGACGGCGGCCTTGTCCGAAGAGGCGCCGTTCGAGCTGGCGCCCTCGGAGTCTTCTCCGAGGCAGGTCTCGTGGATCGACATCATGGCCTTGAATGTCCGGATCAGACCTCGCACCTTGGAGATCGACTTGCCTTTCACCGCAGCGGACATGAGTGACGCGGAGGACTGGCTGATCGAGCACCCTTGGCCCGTGATCCGGATGTCGGAGAGCGTACCGTCGTCCAGCTCCACGTAGAGGACCACCTCGTCGCCGCACAACGGGTTGAACCCCTCGACCCGGTGTGCGGGGGGTACGGGCAGCTCACCGCGGTTGCGCGGGCTTCGGTAGTGGTCGAGGATGATCTCTCGGTACAGGTCTTCGAGACCGGTCATGGGCTCCTCGCGGTGCTTTTGGACGGGACAGGCAGGTGGACCGCTCGCAGTATCTTCGAGCGCTTCTACCCGAACAGGGTATCGGCCTTGGCCATGGCTTCGGCGAGAGCGTCCACGTCCGACTCGTCGTTGTACAGGTACAGCGAGGCCCGGGCTGTGGCCGATACGCCAAGGTGGCGCATGAGGGGTTTGGTGCAGTGGTGCCCCGCCCTGACGCACACGCCGGACTGGTCGAGCACCTGGGCCATGTCGTGCGGGTGGACGTCGCGGTAGGCGAAGGAGATCACGCCGCCGCGCTCCTCGGCGTCGGGGGGACCGAAGATCCGAAGGTTCTCGCCGAAGCGCTCGGACAGCGTGTCGAGCGCGTACGAGGTGAGGTTCATCTCGTGTTTTCGGACCGCCTCCATTCCCGTGGACTCCAGGTAGCCGACCGCGGCCCCCAGGCCCACGGCCTCTGCGATGGGCGGGGTGCCAGCCTCGAACTTCCAGGGCAGCACGTTTGCGCTGAACCCGTCGTGGCGGACGTCACGGATCATCCCGCCACCGCCGAGGAAGGGGGGCATCTCCTCTAGCAACGCGCGCCTAGCCCACAGAACGCCGATCCCGGTGGGACCCAGCATCTTGTGCGCGCTGAACGCCAAGAAGTCGCATCCGAGCGAGCCGACATCGGTGGGCAGGTGCGGGACGAGCTGGGCGGCGTCGGCGAGCACGAGCGCGCCAGCGCTGTGAGCGCGCTCTGCTATCTGGGCGAACGGGGGGATCGTCCCGAGCACGTTCGACATGGCCGTGCACGCCACGAGCTTCACGCCGTCGAGCTGATGGTCTAGCTCGGAGAGGTCGAGACGGTACTGCTCGTCGATTCCGAGCCAGCGAAGCTCGAGTGAGCGTTCCTCGGCGAGGGTGAGCCACGGCACGATGTTCGAGTGGTGATCCATGTCGGTGAGAAGCACCGCATCGCCGGCGCGTAGGTTGCACCGCCCCCAGCTCGAGGAGACCAGATTGATCGCCTCGGTGGTGTTCTTGGTGAAGATGACCTCGTGCTCGGGGTCCGGGGCGCCGATGAAACCGCCCACTGCCATGCGCGCACCTTCATAACGGCGGTCGGCCTCCTCGGCGATCGCGTAGATGCCCCGGTGCACGTTGGCGTGCGTGGTGCGGTAGTAGTCGTCCATCGTGTCGAGAACCACCTGCGGTCGCTGCGACGAAGATGCCGAATCGAGGTACACAATCCGTCTCCCGTGCACCTGTTGCGAGAGCAGAGGGAAGTCGGCCTTGCATGCGATAGAGCTCATCGTCATCTCCGCCACGGCTCGTAGCCCTCGGCCTCGAGGCGGTCGGCCAGCTCGTGTCCGCCGGTGTCCGCGATCTTGCCGTCGACGAGCACGTGGACAACGTCCGGGCGCAGGAGCTCGAGGATCCTTGTGTAGTGCGTCACGAGCAGGATCCCGAGGGCCGGCCGTTCGTCGCGCACCGTCTGCACGCCGTGGGCGACCATGCGCAGGGCGTCGACGTCGAGGCCGGAGTCGGTCTCGTCGAGCACGGCGATCTCAGGATCGAGCATGGCCATCTGTAGGATCTCGTTGCGCTTCTTCTCTCCGCCGGAGAAGCCTTCGTTTAGCCGGCGCTCCGCGAACGACGGGTCCATACCCAGACGCTGCATCCATTCGGTCATCGACATGCGGACCTCGAGCACCGAGCGGTCCTCGCCGGCGCGTGCCGAAACCGCTTGCCGCAAGAACTGGACCACTGGGACGCCGGCGATCTCCTCGGGGTACTGGAAAGCCAAGAACATCCCAGCCTTGGCCCGCACGTCGGTCGGCCAGTCGGTGACGTCCTCGCCTCGGAAGCGGATCCTGCCCGCCGTCACCCGGTAAGCGGGGTTCCCCAGAAGGGTGCTGGCGAACGTCGACTTGCCCGAACCGTTCGGCCCCATCAACGCGTGCAGTTCGCCCTCGTCGACCGCCAGGTCGACACCGTGCAGGATCTGGGTGTCCTCGGCGGTGACGTGCAGGTTCTCCACCTCCAGGATCGGGGCCACGTCGCAAGTCTAGCGTCCGGCTGATCATTTGCACTACCGCGGTAGTGCAAATGTCGGGTGCCACCGGCACGGCACCGAGCATTGCCGACCCGGGTGTCCGGTAGCGTCCTCGTCGATGACGGACTCCTGGACCATCTCCGGCAGGGTGACGGCGATCGACCGGCCCGGCGGAGTCGTCACCCTCGTCGACGAGTCCACCTTCGCGATCAGCACTGAGGTCGGCGACATGGTGTCGACCTCGGCGCAGGGGCTGTTCGTGCGTGACACCCGGATCCTCTCGCGCTTCGAGCTGCGGGTGGACGCGAGCCGCCCCGAGGCCCTTGCCGCGGTGACAGAGGACCCTTTCTCGGCGACCTTTGTCTCGCGGCTCCATCCGGACCCCGGTCGGGCGGACTCGACTCTCATGGTCTTTCGGCACCGTTTCGTCGGGCAAGGCATGCGGGAGGACCTGGTGATCAGGAACTTCGGCGACGAGCCGACTTTCTGCTCTGTCGAGCTGTTCGTGGACGCCGACTTCGCGGACCTGTTCGCGGTGAAAGAGGGGCGGGCTGCGGACCCTGACGGCGAGATCTCGCGTGCCTGGCGTAAGGAAAGCTTGGAGCTGTCGTACCACCGTGGAACCGTGAACCGTGGAACGGTGCTCCAGTTCTCGCCCACCCCCTCGAACCTGGGGGAGGACCTGGTGAGCTTCGAAGCCGTCGTGCCTGCGCGTGGCGAGTGGAAGGCATGCGTAGAGGTGCACCCCGTGATCGAGGGCAAGGTCATAGACCCGAGATACTTGTGTGGACATTCGGTCGAGCGAGCCGCTCCCGCCGAGCGCCTAGCCAGGTGGCGCCGTCAGGTGCCGCAGGTGGAGACCGATCATGAGGGACTGCGCGCGGTACTCGCCCGTGGCGCGGAGGATCTCGGGGCTCTTCGTATATTCGATCCCGACTTCCCCGAGCGCGTCGTTCTGGCAGCCGGTGCGCCCTGGTTCATGACCGTCTTCGGTCGCGACTCGTTGCTCACGTCCTGGATGGCTCTACTGGTCGATCCCGACCTCGCCCTGGGCGTGCTGCAGACGCTGGCACGGTTCCAGGGCGAGGACATCGACCCTCGAAGCGAGGAACAGCCGGGCAGGATCTTGCACGAGATGCGCTTCGGGGAAGCCCCCTCGCTCTCGCTCGGCGGAGGCAGCATCTATTACGGAACCGCCGATGCCACGCCACTGTTCGTGATGCTGCTGGGCGAGCTGCGACGATGGGGGTTGGCGCGCGAGACGGTGGACGAGCTTCTCCCCAACGCCGAGCGCGCGCTCGAGTGGATCGAGCGGTACGGGGACATGGACGGGGACGGCTATGTCGAGTACCAACGTGCCACGGATCGAGGCCTGGCGAACCAGGGTTGGAAGGACTCGGGCGACGGCATCAGGTACGCCGACGGCAGCGTGGCGCAGACGCCTATAGCCCTGTGCGAGGTGCAAGCCTACGTGTACAGCGCTTATCTGGCTCGTGCCCACTTCGCGCACGAAGAGGGCGACGAGCCCACCTTCGAGCGCTTCCGGGCAAAGGCAACCCGTCTCAAGGAGGACTTCAACCGGGATTTCTGGTTGGAGGACAAGGGTTGGTACGCCGTAGGCCTCGACCAAGACAAGAAGCCGATCGACTCTCTCGCGTCGAACATGGGTCACTGCCTGTGGGCAGGAATCGTCGACGAGGAGAAGGCTCCCCTCGTCGCGGCGAAGCTCATGTCCCCCGAGATGTTCAGCGGGTGGGGGGTTCGCACGCTCGCCACCACGATGGGGGGGTTCAACCCGATCAGCTACCACTGCGGGTCTGTATGGCCGCACGACACAGCCATTGTGGCGGCCGGGCTGTCGCGCTACGGGATGGCGGAGGATGCCCAGAGGCTGGTGTGCGCGTTGCTCGATGCAGCCGTCCATCTAGGCGGGCGTCTGCCCGAGCTCTTCAGCGGGCTCGACCGTGGTGAGCTCGTATCTCCGGTGGGGTATCCGACCTCCTGCTCACCCCAGGCGTGGGCCGCTGCATCTCCGTTGTTGTGCTTGCGGACCATCCTGCGTCTCGATCCGTGGGTCCCATACGGCATGACATGGCTGGCTCCTTCGCTTCCCGACGGCATTCATCATCTGAAGGTCGAACGGATCCCGCTCGCCGGGTCGCGGGTGACCGTCGAGGTCGAAGGTGACGACGTAGAGGTGACAGGTCTACCTCCCGACGTGGAGCTCGTTTCGACGCCGCGTCACGCGACCACCGCCGTCTGAGATCCACCGCGGCGTGGTCCTCGCCACCATGTGGACTGGCCGGCTCTAGCTAGCGACCGGGCGGCCCCCTTTCACCCCGCCCGGCAGCACGCGCAGTTCGTCGACGGAGCCCAGCGCGGCGTGCTGCACCTGCTGCTGCGCGGAGCCCAGGGGGACGACGTCGTCGACATCCTCCACCTGCGTCGAGGACGCCGTGCACAGCGGATCGAACGGGACGCTCGCCAGTACCTGGACGGCAAGCTGCGCTCCCGTGTCCACCAACTGCGTCCAGCCGTCGTAGCGTCCGCACGGGGGCACGGTCACGCGCACCGCTGTGCTTGCTGGACCAATCGGCTGCCAGGGAACCGACACCACCTGGTTCGGCCGAACCACCGTGGGTGCGCTTGCCGGCCCGGTGCAGGACGCGTCCGTTCCGCTCGTGTAGGCGATCACGTCGTGGCCGGTGACCGCGTCGATGAGCACGGCCACCTCGGTGGTGTTGGTCTGCAGGTTCCCCGATGCCGCGGCTGCGGGGCACGCCCGTACACCTCCCCAGGCGATCCCCACCCATGCCAGGCGACGGTTGTAGCTCGGCAGGGGAGGCGTCGTGGGTGGCGCCGCGGTGGTGGGAGTGCTCGTAGGAGCGCTCGTGGTAGGAGCGCTCGTCGGCGACGCTGCCTTCGACGTCCCGGGCACGGTGAGGGCAGTCGCAGGCGCTTGCAAGGGCACGGTCGGGACCACGGTGGCCACTGCGAGCCCGAGGATGGCAAAGGCGTAGGCGCCTTGCGCTGAGTCCGAAGACTCGAACATGGACCACGCGGTCGTCTCGGGCAACCTCGCGCGGGCCCCGTCCGGAGGTGGTGTCACGAGCACGTCGCCGCGACCGAGCAGGACTGTGGTGACGAATCGTCCGTGGGACACCGATGCGATGGAAGGCGCACCTGGTGCGATCGGGACGTCGCGCGTCGATCGCCCGCAGGCCGTGAGCGCTATCGCGAACATGAGCGCCGTGCCGATGCCCGGCACGAGCGCTCGAGCGCGTGGCGGCATGTTGAGGGTCAGGCGCACGGGCCACAGTCTGGTCCACGACGGCTTGGAATGTGTTCCTCGCAGGCGCGAAGAAACCCCGGCCGAAGAGCCTGGCGAGGCTGGTAGCGTGCAGGCCGTGGGCAGCAGCCGCAAGCTACTCAAGCGTCTGGTGGCGGCGGCAGGTGTTGCGGGCACGATAGCCAGCATCTGGTGGTTCGCTCTGCGGCCGCGAAAAAGAGGAACCTGAGCTCACAGAGGCGCTGAGCCCACGATCGCTGGCAGCACCTCGTTGATCGGGCCGTGGATCGCGATGTCGGCGATCGAGTCGTACTGGGTCGGCTCGCCGTTCACGATCACCACCCGAGCCCCGGACAGGTGGGCGGTGGGAACGAGTCCGGCCGCGGGGTAAACCGACAAGCTCGACCCCACCGCCAGCAACAGGTCGCAGGCCGAAGCGGCGCGCTCTGCACGCTCGAGGTCCTCGGCCACGAGGTTCTGACCGAAACTGATGGTGGCTGACTTCAGGATCCCGCCGTACATCTTGTCGGGGCCGGAGGGCTCGGGGCACGCCGGGTCCTGCTCCCCGGCTTTCACGCGTTCGAGCACCTCGGGCATGGGCGTGCGAGCGCCGCAGCTCATGCAGGTCACCTCGCGCATCGTCCCGTGAATCTCCACGACCCGTTCAGGATCCGTGCCGGCCGCCTGGTGGAGGCCGTCGATGTTCTGCGTAACGAGGGTGTCGAGCACACCCAGGTGCTCGAGCGCCACCAGGGCGTAGTGGCCGGCGTTCGGTGTCGCCTTCCATGTCGGAGACTCGAGACGTTCCTGCCAGGCACGGCGTCGCACCTCGGGGTCGGACATGTAGGCCTGCAGGGTCGAGAGCTTCTCGGCCTCTGGGTTCTTGGTCCACACGCCTGATGGTCCGCGAAAGTCGGGAATGCCCGAAGCAGTGGAGATCCCGGCCCCGGTCAGCGCCACCACGCGCTTGGCATTGGCGACCAGGTCCCTGGCCATGTCGATATCCGAGAGGCCGTTCACTGGACGATTCTCGCATGCCGGTGCGGACTGCATCTTTGGCCTTGTGCTCGGTCCCTCCCTTGGCGAGGGATGATGTGGGCATGCCTATAGCAACAGTCAATCCCGCCACCGAAGAGACCGAGAAACAGTTCACGCCGCACAGCAACGAGGAGATCGAGGCGAAGTTGTCAGCGGCAGCCGACGGGTTCGCCATGCTCCGCGACATGTCGTTCGAAGAGCGCGGGTGCTTGGCGGTCTCTGCAGCAGAGCTTCTCGAGGCCGAGCTCCCCGACGTGGCACGCGTGATCACCGCCGAGATGGGAAAGACCTACGCCGCGGCAAAAGGAGAGGTGGCCAAGTGCGCGTCGACGCTCCGATGGTTCGCCGAGCACGCCGAGGGTTACCTCGCCGACGAGCCGGTGAGGACTACAGCGAGCGAGAGCCGGGTGATCTACCGACCGATGGGCCCTGTGCTCGCAGTGATGCCCTGGAACTTTCCCATGTGGCAGGTCATGCGCTTCGCCGCGCCGGCACTGATGGCCGGCAACGTGGGGCTCTTGAAGCACTCTTCGAACGTTCCCCAGACTGCGCTTCTCATAGAGGACTTGTTTCACCGTGCTGGATTTCCGCCCGGGGCATTTCAGAGCTTGCTCATCGGTTCGGGGCAAGTGGAGCGAATCATCGCAGATCCACGCGTCCAGGCCGTAACTCTCACGGGCTCCGAAGCAGCTGGGAGGGCGGTGGCCGAGGCGGCTGGACGTGCCCTCAAGAAATCCGTGCTCGAGCTGGGCGGAAGCGACCCGTTCGTGGTGACGCCCTCGGCAGATCTCGATCGGGCGGTGGCGGTCGCGGTTCAGGCACGAGTTCAGAACAACGGGCAGAGCTGCATAGCGGCGAAACGTTTCATCGTGCACCGCGACGTCTACGATGCCTTCGAAAAGGGGTTCGTCGTGAAGATGCGCGAACTGACTGTAGGCGACCCGATGGATCCCTCCACCGAGCTGGGACCTCTGGCACAACGCCAGGGTCGCGACGAAGTCCAAGCCCAGGTGGAAGATGCCCGGGCGAAGGGTGCGACTGTGCTTTGCGGGGGTGCTCCGTTACCGGGGCGTGGCTGGTTCTATCCACCCACCGTGATCACTGGCGTCAGAGCGCGTATGCGTGTGCACAGTGAAGAGGTGTTCGGACCCGTTGCTATGTTGTACCGAGTCGATTCCACCGACGAGGCCGTGAAACTGGCGAACGCCACCACGTTCGGCCTTGGAGCGAGCGTGTGGTGCAACGACGAGCGCGATCGCCTCCGTTTCATCGAACGCCTCGAGGCGGGCATGGTGTTCGTGAACTCCATGGTGGTGTCTACTCCCGAGCTACCCTTCGGCGGCACGAAGCATTCCGGCTACGGGCGCGAGCTCTCCGCTCTGGGGATCCGGGAGTTCTGCGAGGCGAAGAGCGTCTTTGTCGCCTAGCGGCTTGTGCGACGCGGCACTCGTGGCCTCGGACTACTCGTGCCAGCCGGGCGACCAGTGGACTTCGGGAGCCTTGCTGGTTGCGTTGGCCAAGACGTTGAGCGCCTCGACAAGCTGGTTCCTGGTGTCTTGCGGAAGCCGCTTGAGCAGGTCGCGCACGTCAGCCCGTCGCCGTTCGATCACGCCCTCCACGATCTTGTGACCGCTCGGGGTTACTTCTAGGTTCACCTCGCGACGGTCGATTTCGTCACGCGTTCGGCTGATGAGCCCTTTGCGCACCAGGCGGTCGCACATACGAGTGGCCGTGGAAGGGCTTACGCCCAGCGACGATGCGAGATCAGCCAGCCGGCGACCTCTGCCGTAGGCGAGGGTGACCAACGCCCGGTACTGGGGGAGGGTCACTTCCTCGTCGCTCGCCGTGAGCGACCGCACCGCGATCCCGAACAAGGTGCGACTCGCGTGGATGATCGCGTCGGTCACTTCGTCGTCGGCTGGGGCCGTTCTTGACGCTGTCCTAGTCGTCCGTTCGCCCGTCGGCACTTTCGACACCGAGGGCCGCTCGCCGTCCTCGGCTTGTGGCCCCAGCCTGGGTTCTTTCAACCGGTCGACGGCATCCACGTCCCAAGTATGCCGTATCTAGGGCAATTGTTGTCCACTCGTTTTGCAAGAAGCCGCAAATCGTGCCTGAGAAGCCGCCCCTGTCGGGCCCAGGTGTGTGCAAGAGGTCAGGGGCTTCAAGAGGGTGGACAACTCGCGAAGCTCACGCAATGGTGCCGGGCGAGCACATCGCGTGCGAGCCTCGTGCGAGCCTCACGCAGGATCAGCATCCGACGCGAAGACAGGGGAGCCCACCATGCCCGCCGCTACCGTCGCGCTGGTGCCTTCGTCTATCACGACGAAGCTTCCCGTCACCCGGTTCACCCGATAAGGGTCGGCCGCCAGCGGGGTCGCCACTGCCAGGCGGGCAACGCCGATCTCGTTGTCGGCGAGGGAGCCTGCCGCCTCGAGCTCGAGCGAACCGATGTCGAGGCGGGCCTCGACACAGACGACCCGTGCTTGTGTGACTCGGGTGGTGTGCTTGATGCGGAACTGCTGGCCCGCTTTCACGGGGCTGGGGCCGAACCAGCACAAGGTGGCTTCGAGCTCTCCCACGACTTCGGGCGCACCGTACGCCGTCGCCAGCATGTCTCCGCGCGTGATATCGAGGTCGTCTTCGAGCTGCACGGTCACCGACATGCGAGCCACCGCCTGCTCGAGTGGTCCGTCGAAGGTGCGAAGTGACGCTATCCGCGTACGTGTGCCGGCCGGTAGCACGACCACCTCGTCACCGGTGTGCAGCGTGCCACCGCTCACCATTCCCGTGTAGGAGCGACCGCTTCCGGGGTGCCATACGACCGACTGCACGGGAAGGCGCCCCCCGGCGCCCCCTCGGTGGCCCAAGCTCCGGCTTCGGCTTGTTCGAGGGCATCGAGGATCGTGGGTCCTGTGTACCAGGATGAGCGCGACGAAACTAACGCCACGTTGTCGCCCTCCAGGGCGGACACGGGCACCGTGGTCACGTTCTCGATGCCCAGCCTCTGCGCGAAGGCGCGGATCTCCCGGTCGACCGCTAGGTAGGCGGAGCGGTCCCAGAAGGCGAGGTCCATCTTGTTCACCGCCACCAGCAAGTGGCGTACCCCGAGCAGGGCCGCGATACAGCAGTGCCGACGCGTCTGTTCGCGCAGCCCGGTGGTGACGTCGACCACCACCACCACGAGGTCGGCCGTGGACGCGCCCGTGGCCATGTTTCGCGTGTACTGGACGTGGCCCGGGCAGTCTGCGATCACCAGCTTGCGATGCGGGGTTGCCGCGTAGCGGTAGGCGACGTCGATGGTGATGCCATGCTCGCGCTCGAACCTCAGCCCGTCAGTGATGTAAGCGAGGTCGAAGCCGTTCCCACCGTGCCGTCGACTGGCGAGTGAGATCGCCTCCAGCTGATCGTCGAAGAGCTGCTTGGTGTCGTGGAGGAGCCGGCCGATTAGTGTCGATTTGCCGTCGTCGACCGAGCCCACGGCCGCGAAGCGCAACAGCTCGGAGCTTGCCTTCACCGAGAAGGGTGCGGTGTCCGAGACCGGCTTCGCCGACCCGCCGGGCGGTGCCAGGGGCATCTCAGAAGTACCCCTCCCGCTTACGGTCTTCCATGGCGGAGTCAGAGAATTTGTCGTCTGCCCTGGTGGCGCCACGCTCGCTCACTCGAGAGGTGGCGATCTCGGCGATCACCTCGTCGATCGACCCTGCCTCTGAGCGGACTGCCCCCGTGCACGTGGCGTCGCCGACGGTTCGGAAACGAACGCTCGCCTTTTGTGGTGACTCGTCGGGTCGTGGAGAGATCCAATCGGAGATGGCCAACAACATGCCGTCTCGTTCCACCACCAGCCGTCGGTGAGCGAAGTAGATCGATGGTAACTCGATGTGCTCGCGGCGGATGTACTGCCAGACGTCGAGCTCGGTCCAGTCCGATAGCGGGAACGCACGTAGATGTTCGCCTGGCCGGACCTGTCCGTAGTAGAGGTACCACAGCTCTGGGCGTTGGTTCTTCGGGTCCCACTGCCCGCACGAGTCGCGAAACGACAGGACCCTCTCCTTTGCCCGCGCTTTGTCCTCCTCGCGCCGGGCACCGCCGATGCAGGCGTCGAAGCGGTGCTCGGCGATCGCGTCGAGCAGGGTGACGCTCTGAAGGCGATTCCTCGACTCCGCGGGGCCGGGATCGGCGACGCGCCCGGAGGTGATCGAGTCCTGGACCGATGCCACTACGAGCTCCTCGCCGAGCTCGACCACACGCTTGTCTCGGAACTCGATGACCTCTTCGAAATTGTGACCGGTGTCGACGTGCATTATCGGGAAGGGGAACCGTCCGGGGCGAAACGCCTTCTCTGCGAGACGCAAGAGCACCGCAGAGTCCTTGCCACCGCTGAAGAGAAGCACTGGCCTCTCGCACTCGGCGGACACCTCTCGCATGACGAAGACTGCATGAGCCTCGAGCAGATCGAGGTGGTCCGGGTGTCGGCCGCGACGAGCGGTGTCGTCTGGGGTTCCCGGGCGGGAGTGAACGCTCGTCCCCCACGCGCGCGGAGCATCGATGGTCACTTTCATTGCCTCGAGCTGCCCTCCGGTTGTTCAGTCCCAGGTGGCGCAGGCCTAAGGAAAGCAAGCCCGCCGGCCCCAAAAAAGGAGAAATCTCGATCGGAATCGTTACGTATAGTAGCGAAAAGGCCCGCAGTAGCGAAAAGGGCCGGCCAGGGAAGTCGCAGGAACCGGTGTCGGCGAAGTCGGGGTGAGGTTGGGAGCACCAGCCCTGTTCGGCGTCTCGCTGGTGATCAGGAGGGATCGAACCAATGGTCGCAGGTGCGCATGTCGAAATCGACCCCGCCGAGGTCAGCGCGCGGGCGGTCGAGCTCGAGACTGCCCCGGCCGCGAAAGCGATCGGCTGGGCTATCGAACGCTTCGCTGCCCGGGTGTCTGTGGCTTGCTCGTTCCAGGACTGCGCGCTCGTCGACCTCGCCGTGCGGTGTGACCCGGGGACCGAAGTGCTTTTCCTCGACACCGGGTTCCACTTCGAAGAGACCCTCGCTTTCGTCGAGGAGGTCCGTGCTCTGTACGATCTCAACCTTCGCGTGCTTCGGCCCGGCCCCGAGGCAGAAGGCTGGCCTTGCGGGACTGACAGGTGCTGCGAACTGCGCAAGGTGGCGCCGTTGGACAAGGCGCTCGAGGGACGCGAGGCCTGGATCACCGGGCTGAAGCGGTGCGACTCGCCTACTCGCGCGGACGCGCCGATCGTCTCTTGGGACGAGGCTCGCGGGCTCGTGAAGGTGAACCCCCTCGCCACGTGGAGCGACGAGGACACCGCGAATTATCTGGCTGACCACGACTTGCCCGTTCATCCACTTATCGCGAAGGGATACTTGTCGATTGGTTGTTCTCCTACCACCCGACCGGTGTCCCCGGGTGAGGACCCGAGAGGGGGGCGTTGGGCGGGGACTTGCAAGACCGAGTGTGGCTTGCACGCTTGAGGATCTCGACTGCGACTGTCCGTTGTGGAGATCCGCTGCAAGGAGCGGGTCGGTCCGGTTCGAGTTGTCACGTGCACACGCGTTTGCGCGGATTGCCCGCGTCGGCTAGAGAGTGAGTGAACCCAGGGAACTGCGGGGGCACGGACGGTTCCCGACCATCCACCAGTCGCGCGGGACTCTTAAGTAGGGTCCTCAGGATCGGAAGGTAGGTCGAGGGGTCTTGACAGTCGTGGTCCTTCTTCTTCTTGTCTTGGTGTGGGCGGTGGTGCTGGGGCCTAGCCTCTTGCGCCGGAGTGCACAGCGCCGCTCGACAGACTCGATCGGAGCCTTTCATCGCCAGCTGCGCGTGCTGCGGCCCATCGGGCCCTCCCTAGTGGACCCGGTTCACCGGCTCGACACCTCATTGCCCGCGACCCACATCGACGCGAATCTGCGCGGGGGGAGTGGCCCAGGACTGATCGTGGTCCGCCCGGATGGGGCACTACCCGTCTCGGGTCAGCACGTTGGCGCCTCGTCGGTGCGGCGGCCCGATCCTTACTTCCGGCCTGAGGCGTGCAAGCGTCGCCGGGACGTGCTGGTTGCGCTGTTGTTTGTTGTGGTGTCCACCGGACTGGCAGGAGCGATCCCAAGTGCTCGTCCGCTGCTTGCGGTGACCGGCGTGGGAGTGGTGGCGCTTGTCGCCTACGTGGCTATCCTCGTGCGCTTGCGTAACGGCGCACGTGAACGTGAGGTGAAGCTGCGTTACCTTCCGCAGCCGGTGGATCGCGAGTCTTCGGTCGTGGTTCACCGAGTGGGCGCCCGCTAACGCGGTTGACCACGCCCGTGCCGGATCGTTCGCTCAACGCCGAGCTCGCAGAGTTGGGGCAACAAGCCCTGGAGCGTCTCAAGGCGACGCATCGTGCTCGTGAGGAGGCTCTTGCACGTTGCCGGGAGACCATAAGAGCATGCGGGCTGGCGATCCGCGCGGTTCACCGCCTCGAACGCGAAGCTGTGTCGGAGCGTTTGGCGGAGGCGGAGGTGGCGTTGCGCCGCGCGCAAGATGCGCTCGGGCAGTTTCCCGCGTTGGCCGCGTCGGGCTTCCTGCACGACGCAGAAAAGGAGTACGCCGAGGCGCGTCTCACGGTTGCCCTCGTTGGCGGTGATCCGCTTCCGAGCTTCGAGGATATGAAGGTGGGGCTCGCCGCCTGGCTCAACGGTCTGGCTGAGGCGGCCTCGGAGCTCCGCCGGCACCTCCTCGACCGCCTTCGTGCCGGGGAAACCGCCAGAGGCGAAGAACTGCTCTTGGCAATGGAGGATGTGTACGACTTGCTCGTCAGCGTGGAGTATCCCGATGCCATTACCGGAGGACTGCGCCGCGCTACCGATTCCTTGCGTGCCGTGGTGGAGCGCAGCCGTTCCGACGTGACGTCTACGGTCCTCCAAAGTGCGCTGCAGCAGACGATCGAGAAATCACTTCGCGGGACCTGAGGCACAGGCAGCGCGCTGGTGGCAGGTTCAGCGCCAATGCCGAGGGGGTTCAGGTGACGAGTTGACAGAACGAGTTGAGAGAAGGTGGGAGCTATCCTGAGTGACCTCGGGGGTGTAGCTCAGTCGGTAGAGCGCTACGTTCGCAACGTAGAAGTCGGCGGTTCGAGTCCGCTCACCTCCACAGCGTTGCCAAAATCACAACGTTTAGGCTGTTCAAACCGTCAATTGGCTGACCAGCTACCTCTGTCATTAGGTAGTCCCTAGACCTGTTACTCCAACTCGGTACCCGAAGTCGTGCTGTGCTCGGTGCTTGATGCACCTTGAGTGATATCGGATGGGCAACGCCGTCCTTCACGCAGGCGGCACCCCTAGCGATATCGGCACGTGTCGAGCGGGCTCGGTAATCACTGGCGACGCGCGTTATCTTGCGATTAAACCCTGGCACTACCCGCCGAGTTCCTCCGAGAACATGAGTTCGGCGGCTTTGGCCGCGATCTCCCGCATCTGGACGAGCAGTGCGCGCACGTGGCG